>Ga0129297_10000090_pt1 | contig 39594 bp, 30 predicted proteins | sample I18A1metaG_FD_94708 | JGI IMG/M metagenome (GOLD analysis project Ga0129297, IMG submission 94708) | Lake sediment bacterial and archeal communities from Gulf of Boni, Indonesia to study Microbial Dark Matter (Phase II) - ​I18A1 metaG | ecosystem: Environmental > Aquatic > Freshwater > Lake >... | reverse complement strand
GTGCTGAAGGACCGCAAGCACCTCTCCGAAGACGGCATGGTGGTGGTGATCATCGGCATCGACCAGGTCAGCGGCAAGATCATCTACGGCCCGGACATCGTCTCCCGGGGCTTCGTGTTCGAGGACGAGAGCAGGGAGTACCTGGACCAGGCAAAACAGCTCGTCCTGGAGAGCCTGGAGCAGCACAACATCGAGGTGCTCGGCGAATGGACCGAGGTCAAGCAGGAGGTCCGGACCGTGATGAAACGCTTCTTCAAGAAGACCATCGAGCGCAGGCCGGTCATTCTCCCGGTGATCCTCGAGATGTAGTCTCCGGCACGTCACTCCCCGCTTTCTTTCATTTTGTATTCAATAAAATTAATGCTATTCTCTTCTCCCATGGATGACCAGACCGAAAAAAAAGAGCGCCTGACCGTTGAGATCAAGGGGATGCTCCTCGGCGCAGCCGGGCTCTTCCTCCTCATCTCCCTCGTCTCCTTCAGGGCGGACGACTTTTCCTTCAACACCTTCTCCTCGGAGAGCTCCATCCAGAATTTCGGCGGCAGGTTCGGCGCCCAGCTCTCCGATCTCCTCCTCCAGCTGTTCGGGCTCGCCTCCTACGCCGCCCCCTGCGCCCTGCTCTACCTTGCCTACCGCTCCCTCCGTTTCAAGGAGTTCCGCTGGCGCTCCTACAAGATCGCCGCCTTCGTCGGCATGATGGTCACCCTGGCGGCCCTGTTCGCCTTCAACTTCGAATTCACCCGGCTCTTCGGCCAGAAGGTCCCGACCGGCGGCGCCATCGGCTTCAAGACCGCCGAAATCCTCCGCCGCTACCTGGGGGCATCCGGCGCCATCCTCCTGCTCCTCCCCATGCTGGCCGCCTCCATCATGGTCCTCTCCCGCTTCTCGTTCATCCTCTACGCCGACTGGTGGATCAATGCCCTCGGCGACCGCTGGAAACGGGCCCGGGAGAAGCGGGCCCTGAGCAGGACCCTGGCGGAGAAGGAGGATACAAGGGAGAAGGAGAAGAAGGGGGAGGGAACCGCGCCGGTCATCAAGCCGCTCCCCGTGACCATCCCGGCAGTCCCCCCCCTCCCGAAGAAGGAGGAGAAGAAGGAGAGCGCCAAGCTGAAGCCGGTGCAGGAGACCTTCGACTTCATCAAGAGCGACGGCGACTTCAAGACCCCCCCCCTCTCCCTCCTGGACAGTCCGCCCCAGACCGAGCGGCGGATCGACAAGGAAGCGCTCTCCATGAATGCCCGGCTCCTGGAGAAGAAGCTGAAGGACTTCGGCATCGACGGCGAGGTCGTGGAGATCTGCCCCGGCCCGGTCATCACCATGTACGAGTTCTCCCCCGGCCCGGGGATCAAGGTCAGCCGCATCGCCGGTCTGGCCGACGACCTCTCCATGGCCCTCCAGGCGCTGGCCATCCGCATCGTCGCCCCCATCCCCGGCAAGGGGGTGGTGGGTATCGAACTCCCCAACCGCGACCGTGAGACTGTGTACCTCAGGGAGATCTTCGCCAGCGAAACCTTCCACAAGGGGAAGATGAAGCTCCCCCTCGCCCTGGGGAAGGATATCGGCGGCCACCCCCTGGTGACCGACATGGCCCGGGCCCCCCACCTGCTCGTCGCCGGCGCCACCGGTTCGGGCAAGTCGGTCGCCATCAACACCATGATCCTCTCCCTGCTCTATACCGCTACCCCCAAGGATGTCCGGCTGATCATGGTCGATCCGAAGATGCTGGAACTCTCGGTCTACGAAGGGATACCCCACCTGCTCCTGCCGGTCGTCACCAACCCGAAGAAGGCCGCCCTCGCCCTCAAGTGGGCCGTGGAGGAGATGGGGCGCCGCTACCGGCTCATGGCCGACAAGGGGGTCAGGAACATCGACTCCTATAACCGGGAGCTCCTCCGGGAGGAGAAGGAGGTTGCCGAGCTCCAGGCCCAGGCCACGGTATCGGTGGAGGAGGTGGAGGAGCTGGTGGACACGGACGAGGCGGCCATCCAGGAATTCCTCGCCAAGGAGGAGCAGCTGGAGCACGGCCACCTGCCGTACATCGTCGTCATCGTCGACGAGCTGGCCGACCTGATGATGGTCGCGGGGAGGGAGATTGAGGAGTCCATCGCCCGCCTGGCCCAGATGGCCCGGGCCGCCGGCATCCACCTGATCCTCGCCACCCAGCGGCCGTCGGTGGATGTCATCACCGGTCTGATCAAGGCCAACTTCCCGACCCGGATCTCCTTCCAGGTCTCCTCCAAGATCGACTCCCGCACCATCCTGGACTGCAACGGCGCCGAATCGCTCCTCGGCATGGGGGACATGCTCTTCCTCCCGCCGGGGACCGCCAAGCTGATCCGTTCCCACGGCGCCTTCGTCTCCGATGCGGAAGTACAGCGCGTGGTTGAATTCCTGAAAAAACAGGGTAAACCGGTATATGAAAAGTCGATCCTGGAGATGAAGGAGTCGGACAGCAAGGGGAGCCCAAGCGACGAGGAGGACGACCCCCAGTACGATGCCGCCCTCGCCCTCGTGGCCGAGGCCCGCCAGGCGTCGATCTCCATGATCCAGCGCCGCCTCCGGATCGGCTACAACCGGGCCGCCCGGATCATCGAGAAGATGGAGCAGGAGGGGGTGATCGGCCCGAGCGACGGGACGAGCAAACCCAGGGAAGTGTTCATCAACAAGCTGTAATCCTTCGGCATGTACAGCCCGCGTGCCGGAGATGTGCCCCATGGGACCCGTAGTACCACCCCGACGTGAACCGGCACGGAGACGGCATGAAGACTGGTCTGCGCTTCAAATTCATCAGCATCGTTCTCCTGGCGGTCGTGCCGTTCGTCGTCTATGCCGTCTACGACTATTTCAATACGCTCGGCATAAACAAGAAGACGTTCATCGAGCTCAACGAGAAAAAGGCGGTGACGATCGCACGTGATATCGAGGAGTTCATCGATACGTCCGAGAACATCCTCTACTCACTTGCCCTCCATCCCGCCCTCATCAACAACGACGCAGCGGCATGCGACGCGCTTTTCGCCCAGCTTCTCCCCCTCTATCCGCTTCACCTCAACATCCTCGCGGCCGACATGAACGGCAGAAACTTCGCCAGTGCCGTAGCACCCGAGATCGCCCACTCCCTGAACTACAGGGACAAGAGCTGGTTCATCAGGGGGAGCAAGGGGGTCTCTGTCGTCACGGACCTCCACCAGTCGAAGCTTTTCAGGCAACCGGCATTCATGATCACCATGCCGGTTTTCGCCCCCTCCGGACAGCAGTCGGCCGTGCTCGGCTTCCCGGTCAACCTGTACAAGCTGCAGGAGCATTTCCTCACCACGGGCACGCTCGGTAAGCAGGTCACGATGATGGTTTTCGACAAGAGCTGCGTCTACCTGCTCAACTCGGCCGATAACAGGGTGATAGGCACACCATGCGAGCAGCCCGCCCTGTTGCGGGAAATAGGGAGTGCCCGCAAGGGTTCGCTGGTGTACTCCGGCAACTCCGGGATCAAGCTTCTTTACAGCTATGCAGCCGTACCGTCGACGGGGTGGAAAGTGGTCGTCGCCATACCGCTGAGCAGGGTCTACAGCGAAGCAAACGAGGGGGCGCTCAGGCACCTGTTGTACTTCATCGCCATCTGCCTGAGCGGGTCGCTCTCCGCCTTCTACTACAGCCGCAAGCTGGGCAACAAGATCGAAGTCCTGATCGACGGGCTCAACGACGTTGCCGCGGGAGACTTTTCCCACAGGCTCCCCGCCCAAGGGGACGACGAGTTTGCCAACGCATGCGCCGCCTTCAACCGGATGACCGCGGAACGGCAAAAGGCCGAGCAGGAGATTCTCCACCTGACAGCGGTCCTGGAAAAGAGGGTGGAAGCCCGGACCGCCGAGCTGTCAGCTGCCAAAAGCGAACTGGAATCGTTCTCCTACGCGGTTTCCCACGACCTCCAGGCACCGGTGCGCCATATCATAACCTATGCGCAGATCCTGCTCGACGAGCATGGAAGCGAGCTTTCCGACAGCACCAGGGAGTACCTCCAGCGCATGAGCAGGTCTGCGGTTCAGATGCGCGAGCTCATCACCCACCTCCTCGCCCTCTCCCGCCTCACCAGGCAGGAGATCAACCGGAGCACCGTCGACCTGAGCAGGTTCTGCCGGTCCATTTTCGCGGAAATGGCGGAAAGCGACCCGGATCGTCATGTCCAGGTTGTCGTCGCGGACGGACTCTCCGTCGAGGCGGATCCTGCTCTTCTGGATATTGCCATGCGCAACCTGATCGGCAACGCATGGAAGTACACGAACAAGGTCGCCGAACCCCGCATCGAGGTCGGCACCACCGTCCGCAACGGCCACCACTGCTTCTTTATCCGGGACAACGGCACCGGTTTCGATATGGCATACAGCGAGAAGCTGTTCACACCCTTCCAGCGACTGCACACCGCCGAGGAGTTCGAAGGGTCAGGGGTCGGTCTCGCCACGGTCATGCGTATCGTGCAGCGCCACGACGGTTTGATATGGGCGGAAAGCTCTCCCGACAACGGGGCCGTTTTCTATTTCACCCTGAACAGGGATACCTGACAGATCATCCACCAAGGAGCAGAGCAATGGGACCGACAGACAGTCTGGCGCATTACGCCATCACCATCATCAGCAAGGACAGGCCGGGCATCGTGGCCGACACGACCGAGGTCCTCTACCGTCTCGGCTGCAACATCGAGGATTCAAGTTGCACCATGCTGGGGGGCGATTTTGCCATGATCCTCATCGTTACCCACGAAAAACCGTTCGCAAAGTCGCGCCTGGCCGAAGAGTTCAAGGCGCTCCAGGAGCGGACCGGCCTGGCGGTGCACCTGAGGACCCTTCACGAGGACGAGCTTATCCACTCACAGGAGGAGGGGGAACTCTGCCTGATCTCGGTGTACGGCTCCGACCAGCCCGGCATCGTCTACCGGGTCACCAGGGCACTGGCGGACAGGGGGGTGAATATCACCGACCTGAACACCCGCCTCATCGGCACGAAGAGCGAGCCCGTCTATGTGCTGATGCTCGAGGCGATTCTCCCCCAGGGGATGACGGTGGAGGATACCGCAGCCATGCTGGAATCTCTCAGAAGCGAACTCAAAGTCGAGATCGGGGTCCGGGCGATTACGCCGGTCTCCCTGTAACACCCACTCCCTTACATCGGATTGACAGATGCCTGAACAAAAGATCCTGCTCTACCCCCATCCCCTGCTGAAGAGACCGGCCCGCAGCGTGGAGAGGATAGATGACGAAATTCGCGCCCTGGTTACGGACCTTATCGACACCATGCACGCCGGCCCCGGCTCGGTCGGGGTGGCTGCCCCCCAGATCGGCGTCTCCCTCCGCGTCTGCGTTGTGGACGTGTCGGCAAGCCGGCACGGCAAGGATAACAACCACGGCCTGCTGGTCATGATCAACCCCGTGATACTCGCCGGTCACGGGGCCGCGGTGATGCGCGAAGGATGTATGAGCGTGCCGGACTATACCGGCGATGTGCAGCGGTTTACCGACATAACGGTAGGGTTCACGACGGAGGACGGTGATCCCCGGGAACTGCAGGCCAGCGGCTTCGAGGCGGTGGCGATCCAGCACGAAATGGACCACCTGGACGGCATGCTGTTCCTCGATAGGATCGTCTCCCTGAAGACCGGGCTCTTCCGCAGGAAAAGCTACAAGTAACGACCTACAGGGAAGGCCATGGACAAAGCGACGTTTGCCGCGGGATGTTTCTGGCATGTGGAGGAAGAGTTCCGTCTTCTTCCCGGGGTCGTCGCCACCGACGTGGGCTACATGGGGGGAACGACCGACAACCCCAGCTATGAGCAGGTCTGCTCACAGCGTACGGGCCATGCCGAGGTCGTGCAGGTGACCTTCGATCCGGACCGGATCGACTATGCCGAACTGCTCCGGCATTTCTGGGAGTGCCATGACCCGACCCAGCTGAACCGGCAGGGGCCGGATGTCGGCACCAACTACCGTTCCGCCATCTTCTGCCACACGGCCGACCAGATGGCAGCGGCCCGCGCTTCCCTGCGGGCTGAAGAGAAGAGCGGCCGTCACCGGGGAAGGATTGTCACGGAGATCAGGGAGGCGGGAACGTTCTGGCGTGCCGAGGAGTACCACCAGAAGTATCTTGCCCGGAGGGGAGGAGGGTGCGGTCTCTGACGCACCAGAGGGGGAGTCCCGTGCTTACTGCATGCACACTCTAAAAAGAATACTCCCAACTTTTTTTATTACAAGACTGTTATTTTGATGTCAGCCGGATTATAGTTGAATCAACAGAACGGATGAAGCAACGAAATCAGGAGAAAGGAGGGCAGTATGGTTGATGATACTCCACCTGGCACGTTGGCAGACATAGAGGGTACACCCATCCGGTCGCTGTAAGACCGGAACATACCTTGAAAAGGGAAACAGTACGACAACAAAAAGAGGCCCGCCACAAATGGCGGGCCTTTCATTTTTACCGCAGCCTCCGGTGGACTTCCCGACGCTTCAGACGCCTCCCCTGTCCTTGACGAGTCGCCCGTAGGAGCGGTCGAAACTCTTCTCGGCCTCGGGGGAGAAGAAACAGGCAGGGAACTCCCCTTTCGGACGGTGATAGGCCACGCAGGCACAGCAGTTGCCCCGCCGGTCACAGGGATAGGTACAGGCGCATTTTTTTGCATCACCACGGCATTCCACGCTTTTTCTCCTTGAAAACTGGCAGATGCGACAAGGGCCCGTCGCCGGGCCCCGTGAAGAAACTACTTCTGCGACAGCCGGTGCACGCACTCGACCATGAAGATGGCGTTTTCCGGCGGCACGGTGGGGAGGATGCCGTGGCCCAGGTTGAAGATGTGGCCGGGTCGGCCGGCATTCTCGTCCAGGACCCTCTTGACCTCCCGCTCGATGATCTCCCTGGAGCCGTAGAGGACCGTGGGATCAAGGTTCCCCTGCACCGCCATCTTCGGGCCGAGGATGTCCCGGGCCTTGCCCAGGTCGATGTGCCAGTCGAGCCCCATGACGTCGCCGCCGGCCTGCTGGACCGTATCCAGCATGGTGCCGGCACCCTTGACGAAGTGGATCACCGGGGTGTTCTCCCGGTTCAGGCCGTTGATCAGCTTGGTCGTGTAGGGGAGGACGAAGCGGGCGTAGTCGGCCGGGGAGAGGACGCCGCCCCAGGTGTCGAAGATCTGGATCGCCTGGGCACCGGCCCTGATCTGGGCGTTCAGGTACTCCATGTCCATCATGGTGACCTTCTCCATCAACGCCGCGTACACGTCGGGGGCGGTGTACATCATCTTCTTGATGTTGGCCCAGTCCTTGGACCCCTTCCCTTCGACCATGTAGCAGGCCAGGGTGAACGGCGCGCCGCCGAAGCCGATGAGGGGGACCTTGGCAGCCAGTTCGCGGCGAAGGATCTTGATGGCCTCGAGGACGTAGGGGACATCCTCCTCAGGATTGGGGATGCGCAGAGCCTCCACGTCCGCCATGCTCCGGATCGGGTGCTCGAACACCGGGCCGGGAACGAAGTCCAGCTTCATCCCCATGGGCTCCACGGGGGTGAGGATGTCGGAGAAGAGGATGGCGGCGTCGACACCGAGGATGTCGACCGGCTGGATGGTCACCTCGGCGGCCAGCTCCGGGGTCTTGCAGAGCTCCAGGAACGTGCACTTGGAACGGACCCGCATGTAGTCGGGGAGATACCGGCCAGCCTGGCGCATCAGCCAGACGGGGGTGCGGTCAACGGGCTTTCCCCAGCAGGCATCGAGAAAACGTGTATTCATGGAAATTCCTCCTTGGAATAAAATCATCTTAGTGGAACGACCGGCAAAGCCTCCCCCTCACCCTGTCCCTCTCCCTCAGGGAGAGGGGACGCATTTTCAACGGAAAGGTGGAGATATCAGGAACGCGAGATTTCGTCCAGATTGTCGCACCCGCAGGAGCGCCCGCGGAGGCGTAGCCAATCCCTCTCTCTATCTCTCCCCCGAAGGGGGAGAGTATTCATTGCCCTCTCCCTGTGGGAGAGGGATAGGGTGAGGGCTGCTACGTCGCACAAGGAAGCGACGAGGACGGCGGCAAGATGGGCGGAAGATCGCGTTCCCTAGGCCTTCTTTTGAAGGCGTATCGGGACATAATTGCAGAACGGCTCTTCTGCCATGTAGTCCCCATACACCGCATCCGCCCGCGCCCTGCAGCCGCCGCAGACATTGATGTACTCGCATTCGCCGCACTTCCCCTTATAGGCCTTGAAGTTCCTGAGATCCTTGAAGATCTCGGAGTTCTCCCAGATCTCCCGGAACGGGGTGGTCTTGACGTTGCCGGCAGTGCGGTGGAAGTAGGAGCAGGGCTTGACGTTGCCGAAGCAGTCGATGAGGCAGATGGACTGGGCGGCGATGCACCCCTTGCCGCCGCCGGTGGAGAAGGTGAGGCTCCGGCGCTCGAACTTCACCCCTTCGGCCTTGGCCTTCTGGGGGACGATGCGGTAGTAGTGGGGGGCACAGGTGGGGCGCATGAGGATGTCGTCCTCCAGCTTCTCCTGGTGGTAGTGCCAGTCGAGGATCTCCTCGTAATCCTCCTTGGAGATCAGCTCGTTCATGATCTCCTCGCCGCGGCCGGTGGGGACGATCATGAACATGTACCAGGCCGTTGCCCCCAGCGACTTTGCCACCTTGAAGGTGTTGGCGATGTCGTGCTGGTTCCGCTTGGTGAAGGAGGAGTTCACAAGGAACTTCTGGCCATGTTTGCGGAAAAGTTCTGCCGCCCGCACCACGCCGTCGAAGGCGCCGGGGCAGCTGCGGAAATCGTCATGCACCGCGGCGGTGGAGCCATCGAGGGAGAGGGAGACCATCTTGATGTCGGCCTTTTTCATCTTCTCGCAGACGTCGTCGGTGACGAGGGCGCCATTGGTGGCCATGCACATCCGCAGGCCCAGGGAGGTGCCGTACTCGGCCAGCTCGAAGATGTCGGGACGGAGCAGGGGCTCCCCGCCGGAAAGGACCACAACCGGCTTGGAGAACTCGGCGATCTCCCTGAGAAGCTTCTTCCCCTCCTCGGTGGTGAAATCACCCTCGGAGGAGGTCATATCCGATGAACAACGGCAGTGAACACACTTCAGATTACACTTTTGCGTGGTTTCCCATGCTATCCACTTGGGAACAAATTCTTCGCTCATGGTCACTCCATTTAGTGGGTCAATCAGAAAACTTTACTATGAATGTTCCGTCGAACTCAAGCAGAATCGCCGAACAGCCACCCCTCCCGGCAGTTCACTCGGGATACAGGGCTCCGACGTGACGGATCGTTTCCAGGTTCTGCAGAAAAATCTCGACCAGCTCCGGATCGAACATCCTTCCTGACTCGCTTTGCAGCTCGGCGACCACGGCCTCCTCGTCCCACGCCTCCTTGTAGCACCGCTTATGGGACAGGGCATCGAAGACATCGGCAATGGCCACGATCCTGCCGAACAGGGGGATCTCCCTGCCCCGTTTACCGCGTTGTGCGCCGCCACCAGCCCCCTCCGTCGTTCCGTCCGCACCGTCGGCTGCCGGCTCCACGAAGCCGGGATAGCCGGTGCCGTCCCACCTTTCGTGGTGGTTCAGGGTCACCAGCATGGCAGCCTCGTCGATGTCCGAATAGTGCTCGCCGAAAAGCCCTGCGCCATACCTGGTATGCTGCTTCATGATGTCGTACTCTTCGGGGGTAAAGCGCCCCGGCTTCTTCAGGATCACGTCCGAGATCGCCACCTTCCCCACGTCGTGGAGCATGGCGGCCATGCGGAGGATGTCGCGGTCGCGCTCTATCTCTGCCGGCGACAGGCCGTTCCGCCTCGCCCACGCCTCGTAGAGGACCACCGCGTAGGATGCCACCCTGTTGACATGGGCGCCCGTCTCCTTCGGGTCCCGCAGCTCCGCCATCTTGTTCATCCGCATGATGATCCCACGGGTCAGCTTGGCCCGCTCGACCGCGTTTGCCGCCGCAATGGCAAAGTGCTCCAGCACGGCCATTTCACCGGCGGGGAAGCTGACCACCTCCCCGTTCCGGTCTTTGGCGTTGATCAGCTGCAGCACCCCGGAAACATCCCCGCGAGAGGAGGTCAGGGGGAAGGTCAGCAGGGAGCGGGTCCGGTAGCCCGACACCTCGTCGTAACTCCGGTTGAACGAGTAGGGAACATCCGGGGGGAGATCCCAGGCATCGGGGATGTTGAGCACCTGCCCGGTGACGGCCACATGTCCGGCAATGGAGGTGCTGTCGATGGGGGTTGTGAAGGTGGCGTAGATGAGTTTCTTTCCCGCTGGCAACTGGGACTGGAGGGTATCGTTCTGGGTGTAGCTGAACTTGAGGAAATCCCCTTCACGGATATAGATGGAGCCCGCATCCGCTCGGGTGAAACTCCTCGCCTCGCTGAGAATCTTTTCCAGGAGGATATCGATATCCCGTATCCTGGCAATCTCATTCTGCAGTCCGAGAACCTTGTGCAGTTTCTGCAGCGCTTCCGACACCCGATCCCCCCGTGAACAGCTGCGCAGCCCCTAGGGAGCCACACCTCGGGAAGCGTTCGCCTCCGGGTCGAGGGGGAAGAGAGCGATGAAGGAGCTCCCCCTGCGCTCCTCGCTCTCGGCCCAGATGATGCCATGGTGAGCTTCCATGACCTTGCGGCAGAAGGCCAGGCCGAGCCCCGTGCCGCTCGCTTTCCCCTGCCTCCTGTTCTGAGCCTGGACGAAGCGGTCAAAGATCGTCGCCAGGGACTCTGCCGGGATACCGACACCGGTATCCCTCACCGTCACCCGCAGATACCTGCCCCGCTTCGGGATGAGGGCGGCAGGATACAGCCCCTTGGGAATGCCCCCCGTTATGGCGGCCACAGTTTCGGGTATGTCGGCGGTCACGGTTATCTCCCCCCCTTCGGGGGTGAACTTGAGCGCATTGGAGAGGAGGTTGCCGATCATCCGTATGAAGGTGGTTCTGTCGAGACAACACGGGGGAATACTCTGGTCAACCCGAAAGGTCAGTCTGACCCTCCCTTTTTCCGCGGCGGTGGAGTATTGGGTTACCAGCTTGTCCAGGAGATGGCGCGGCTTCTCCTCCTGGAAACTCATGATCATCCTCCCTGCCTCGAACTTGTGGATATCGAGGAGGGAGTTGATCATCTCCACCATCTCCGAGCAGCTCTCCTCCGCAGCCTCGATGAATTCGCGCTGGTCGGCGTTGATCGGCCCCAGGCGCCCCTCCCGCACGAGGTCCAGTGAGCCGACAATGGAGGTGATCGGGTTCTTCAGGTCGTGGGAGAGCATGCTGACAAAATCCTCCCGCTCCCGCTCCAGCGCCTTGAGGCTGGAAATATCCCTGATTATCTCCACGCTGCCGATGAGGGTGCCGCTGCTGTCCCTCAGCGGCGAAGCACTCGCAAGCACGGGTATCTTGCCGGTCACGCTGTTGAGCGTGTAGGTGACATCAAGGGCCGGCTCTCCGCTCTCCAGGGTCATGCGGCACGGCAGGGTACTCCCGGCGGCGAGTTCGGCATCGATGACCTCCTCGACCACCCGACCGAGCAGCTCCTCCCGGCCGATACCGAGAACCTCTTCCGTTTTCCGGTTAAGGGACATTATGCGCCCCTGGATATCCACGGCGATGAGCAGCTCGGCCATACCCTGCAGGATTGCCTCCGTCTTCTTCTGCTCTGCCACCAACGACTGCTGCAGACGCTCGTTCTCCTGAACGGTGCGATTGTACTTGATCGCCCGCTCCACCCGCTTGAGCATGTCATCGCTGGAAAACGGCTTGGAGATGTAGTCGACCGCCCCTTTTTTCATGGCATCGACGGCTATGTCCTCGCTGCCGTGGGCGGTCATCATCACCACCACCATGCCCGGGTAGGTTTCCCTCACCCTGCCGAGCACCTGCAGCCCGTCCATGCGGGGCATCTTGATGTCCAGGAGGAGCAACTCGAACTGCTCCCGGGAGAGCATCTCCAGGGCCTCGACACCGTCCTTTGCCCTCTTGGTGGCATAGCCCGCATCCTCCAGGTGCAACTTCAGTATCAGCGCAATATCCGCTTCATCATCCGCAATGAGTATCCTATCCCTGACCATCGTCCTCTCCGCAAATTGGTACGGTAAACGTGAACATGTTTCCTCCGGCCAGGCCGGGTGTGTAGTGGATGGTGCCACCGTGCTTTTCGACGATCTCCCGGGAGATCGCCAGGCCAAGACCTCCCCCCCCCGGCTCCCCATCCTCGGAAGGTGAAAACTGCTGGAATTTGCTGAAGAGCCGGTCCCGGTCCGCCGGATGTATCACCTTGCCGTCATCACTCACCGACACGGCAAGGTAACTCCCCAGTCTCTCCGCCATCAGGGTGACGACCGAGTCCGTGGGAGAGAATTTGACCGCATTGGAGAGAAGATTGGCCAGCACCTGGTGCAACCTGTCGTGGTCGCCCTGGACCCGGGGGAGGTCGAAACCTATGCCGTTGACGAAGGAGATATTGCGGGAGAGCGCCAGCCCCTTGACCTCCTCCAGTGCGTACAGGGCCAGCTCCCCCATTGATACCGGTTTCCTGGCAAAGGGAATCTGATCCGCTTCTATGCGTGAGATCTCCAGGATGCTGCCGATGAGGGAGATCAGACGCTCCGTGTTCCTCAGACAGACGCCGAGCATCTCCCGCTCCGCCCCGGTGAGCCACTTCCCCTTCTTGAGGATGAACTGCAGGGACCCTTTCATTGATGTCAGGGGGGTCTTCAGTTCGTGGGAGACCGTGGCAATAAAATCGCTCTTCAGGCGGTCGACCTCCCCCTCCTTGCTCACGTCCCTGATTGCGAGGAGAAGCCCCCTGAAACTGTCCCTCTCATCCATAAGCTGGTTGATGGAGATCCGGAGCTTCCGCCCGCCATGGGAGAGGGTCAGAACGGGCTCGCTGTCGTCAGGCCACTGCTCCGGAACACTGGCAATCCGCTCCCCGAGCTCGGTCAGGTGCAGGTCGGTGCAGAGCTGTATGACCGTCTGTCCCGTCCCTTTTGCCTCGCAGATTCCCAGCAGTTTTTCCGCCATGGGGTTGATATGGATGACCGACTGGCTGCTGTCGGTGACCAGAATCCCGTCGAGAAGATTCTTCAGGATCGCCCGCTCCAGTTCCGCTTCGCTCCTGAGCTGGACCGTCAACTCCTCCACCCGGGATTCGAGCATGGCGTTCCGTTTCGCCAGCTCATCATTCTGCTTCCCCATGAACGCTTCCCGCTCGGTGTACGTCTCTGCCATGTGGTTGAAGGTTTCATACAGGACATGAAATTCACCCACACCTTTTTCGGGAACACGGGTGGTGATGTCGCCGAACTCGATGCACCGCACCGCATCGGTAAGCCGGCGGATCGGCAGGGAAAACTGCCTGGCCGTGAAATAGGCCAGCACGAAGATCAACGGAATGCTCAACAAACCGCACAGGATCAGATTGCGGAAGTTTTCGTGCCTGAGGCTGTGAAAACTCCCCGCCTCCAGGGCAACGGCGATGGAGCCGATGAACTCGCCCTTATGGTTCTGGAGCGGCTCCGCAATCATATCGTAGCTGCGGTTGCCGAACTCCGTCATGCCGCTGAAGGAGTATCCCCCCTTCAGGGTCTGAATGACCTTCATGTCCAGGTTCTGACCCAGGCCGTTTGTTATCGGCATGGTACTGGCAATCCGTTCCCCCATCTGGGTAATGAGCATCTCCACGGTCTTGCCGAAGACTTTCTGCTGCTGATACGCGAGATGGGGATCCTTGTTGATGGCATCCCCCGCCACCACCGCCCCGATGACGCTGCCGTCGCTGCCGATAACCGGGACGAAGATCAACTGCACCATCACATCTTTGTTTTCCGGCAGCGCCTGGCATGCCTCCGGTTGAATCTCGAGGCAGTAATCGTCGCGGTTGACCAGTTCGGTCGTGACGAACGGCTGGCGGCGCTTGAACAGGCTCTCCAGCAGGAACCCCTGGACAAAACTCCTGGTTTCTTTATGGGAACTGTTGCGGACAAGCACCTTCTGATGCCCATCCACAAGGGTGACCATCTCCAGAAAATCCAGGGATCTGCTCCAGCGCTTCACCGCATCCCGGAGTTTGTCCATGTCGCGCCGCTCGATCCACCCCTGCACCGGCACGGAAGAGACCGGCATTTTCAGCGCTTCGAGGACGATTTCGGGACGTTGGTCGTACTCGGTCTTGGCAAACTTGAGGGCCGTCTGCAGATCCTTGGAGATCTCGTCATCGGTAAACTGCTGGATTGAGATATAGGTGGTCAAAAAGAGGAGAGCGTATGAACAGACCAGGATCGCGACGATGGCGAAAAAGAGTCTGCTTTTGATGGTCAGGTTTTTCATCATACGCCCCATGGCAAGGGATGATGCTGCACCTACGAGAACCGGTATGCGGCCGGAGCCGCGGAGGGGACGGGTACCCGGCGCTACACTGGGCCTCAATACCCCTCGGCCTTCAGGTCGCGGGTCATCAGCTCCATGACCGCCGTCCTGGCCGGTCTGTCGGCATAAAGGATTTCATGCACCTTGGACGCGATCGGCATCTCCACACCGAGACGCTGTGCCAGCAGGCAGGTCGATTCGGTGGTTTTGACCCCTTCCGCGACCATCCGCATCTCGCCCAGGATGTCCGCCAGGAGCCTTCCCTGGCCGAGCTGGATGCCGACGGTGCGGTTCCGGGAAAGATCACCGGTGCAGGTGAGGACCAGGTCTCCCATGCCGGCGAGCCCGGCAAAGGTCTCACCCTTTGCGCCAAGGGCCAGGCCGAGACGGGCAATCTCCGCCAGTCCCCTGGTAATCAGGGCAGCACGGGTATTGCACCCGAAGCCGAGGCCATCGGCGATGCCGGCCGCAATGGCGATGACGTTCTTGACCGCCCCCCCCAGCTCGACGCCGGTGACATCACCGTTAGTATACACCCGGAAAAAACCGCAGGTGAACACATCCTGCACTTTTTTCGCAACAACATCGTCCTCTGCCGCGGCAACCACGGCGGTCGGCATCTCAGCCGCCACCTCCCGGGCAAAGCTGGGGCCCGAGAGGACGGCAAAGCGCCGGTACAAGGCCGGGGGAAGCAGTTCTTCGTAAATCTGGGAGACGAGTTTGAGCGTCCCCACTTCGATCCCTTTGGAAGCGCTGACGATGATGCTTTCGGGGGAGATGTGGGCTATGGTCTCCTTCAGGACCGAGCGGAGTGCCTGTGACGGCACGACAAAGAGAAGCAGGTCCTTTCCCCTGACAGCATCGACCAGGGAGCCGGTAAAGGCGAGGTTATCGGCAAGCCGTATCCCGGGGAGATACATGCTGTTCTCGCGCCCGGTCCGCATGTCTGCCACCAGCTCGGCTTCATATGCCCAGAGCGTGACCTCGTGCCCCTTCTTGGCCAGCAGGTCGGCCAGTGTCGTCCCCCAGCTCCCCGCCCCGATTACCCCGATCTTTACTCTCTCTCCCATAAGGTCCCCAGTCATGACGTTTCTTCCCCTCGCGACCCCGCCTCAGCCGGCACGCGGGCGAACTCCCTACAGCCACTCATCATCTTCAGGGTGGTTGCGGATATCGTACCCTTCTTTCAGGGCTTCACGTGCCGCCATCAGGCTTTCCATGGCATACCGGCGCAGGAACGGGTGCAGGTGGCAGGGAAGGGCGAACTGCCCGATACTCTCCGCCGCGGCCAGGGTCGCCTTGACGAGCTCGCCGTCAACCCTTGCCCTGGCGAAATAATCGGCATTGAGAAGCAGGCGGCGGGAAATTTCCACCAGCCTGGGTTGGATCTCTTTCAGGCAGAATCTTGCCACGAGTTTTTCCAGCCCTGCTGCCAGCTTTTCACCCGAAACGTTCTCCTCCAGGAGAGCCCACTCTTCCGCGGCCTCGTAGACACCGCTGCTGGCAAGGGTCCACCCCGCAAAGAACTCGTCCTCGAAAAGCTGGGCGGACAGGGCAAGAAGCTTTGGCGTCACGGTGACGGGCCAGGAGGAGAACGACGGTTCGTATGCCGCCGGTACCAGCTCTTCCGGGGCGAACATCGTCCGGCGGAGCAGAAACTCCGGCGGCAGTTGGTACCCTTCCTTCCGGCTGCGATAGAGGGCATCCTTCAGCAGCACGAGCGCATACTCCACCGGGATCTCTTCCACCAGCTCTTCGACGGCCCTGATGGAAGCCCGCTCCGTGTAGGCAGCCGGGGTTTCGCCACGCTCCCCCCAGACACTCTTGATCCCGGTCTGGTCGTGAAGCTGGAAATCGATGCTGTCGATCCTGCCGTCGGCCCGCCAGCGTGCCAGCCAGAGGTAGCGATAGCCGCCGCCGTCAAGGGGACCGGCGTAGGCCGAATGAAACGACGGCCTCGCCACGGGGGGTGGGGCCGCAACCGCCGTGATGCCGACAAAGGAGAGCCGTCTCAGGCTCTGGACTATCTTCCCCTTCAGGTCCTCCGGCGCACCCTTGCGGAACTCTTCCAGCAGCGCAGCCGCCCGGGGGAGCCTGAGCCGTCCCAGGACGGCGACGACTTCAGCGACAACCTCGGGCTCGTCGTACCAGAGAAGAAGTTCGAAAAAATCCGGGACGCGCGGGTCGTCAAGCCTGGAAAGTTCGTGGAGGAAGCGGCTCTTCGCCTCCAGGGAGAGGCAGGCGAAATCCTCCAGCAGCCAGAGCACCCCCTCATCCCCCCTGTCCATCAGCTGGGGAAAGGTTTCGGCCAGGGGTCCCGGGGTGCAGGAGAGAAGAATCGAAAAGGGGGGGACCGTCACGTCGACACCGCAATCCTCCAGCGTGGCAAGGATGGCCGATTTCCCCTCGAGCTCCAGATCCTTCCGCTGCAGGGCAATCTGGATGATCTGGTCGAACCAGTAGCGGTCATCGAGAAATTCGAGCAGATAGGTGTACTTGGAGATCAGGGTGCCGTTTTTTTCCCGCCAGAGCTTGCGCAAAAGGGGCTGGACCGCCGAACGGCCGGCCTTGCGAAGCTGGTTGCCGATGTCGTCCATCTCGGCATAGGTGATGTTGTCCTTCTTCAGCCGCTCCAGCAGCTGCAGGACACCCAGCCTCTCCTTGAAGCTTCTGTCAATGGGGGTAGGCTCCATGGTCCCTACTGATCACCGTCGTCACCGATCAGTTCCGCTTCGGTCAGCTCCTCGGCCCCTTCCTCGTCGGCCGCGTCATCATCCTGCTCGTCCTTCTCGGCCAGCTTGGCCACGGCAACGACCCGCTCCTCGGCCTCGGTCACCATGAGGCGGACCCCCTGGGTGTTCCGGCCGATGATGGAGAAACCGGACACCGGCACCCGGAGGATTTTCCCCTGGTCCGAGATCAGCATCAGGTCGTTGTCGTCGGTCACCTGCTTGATGGCCACCACGCAGCCGTTCCGGTCGGTGGTCTTGATGGTGATGACCCCCTTGCCCCCCCGGCTCTGGCTCCGGTATTCTGCCAGTTCGGTCCGCTTGCCGTAGCCGTTCTCCGTGGCGGTGAAGATGGTGGAGCCGGAGAGGTCGTTGATGATCTCCATGCCGATCACCACGTCGTCATCCTCCAGGGTCATCCCCCTGACGCCGCGGGTCACCCGCCCCTGGGGCCGGGCATCCTCCTCCCTGAAACGGATCGACTTGCCGTGCTTCGAAGCGAGGAGCACGTCCTGCTTGCCGTCGGTGAGGGCCACGGAAATGAGCTTGTCACCCTCGTCCAGGTTGACGGCCAGGATGCCGCCGGAACGGATGTTGGCGTACTCGTTCAGGTTGGTCTTCTTCACCACCCCCTGGCGGGTCGCCATCATGATGTACCGGTCGTCGCTGAACTCCCGCACGGAGAGGATGGCGGTGATCTTCTCGTCCTGGGAAAGGTTGAGGAGATTGACGATCGCCTTCCCCCGGGTCGCACGGCCACCTTCCGGCAGTTCGTAGACCTTCAGCCAGTAGACCTTCCCCGCATCGGTGAAGAAGAGGAGGTAGTCCTTGGTGGAGGCGATGAACAGGTGTTCGACGAAATCCTCTTCCTTGGTCTTGATGCCGGTCTTCCCCTTGCCGCCGCGGCGCTGGGCCCGGTAAAGGGAGACGGCGCTCCGCTTGATGTAGCCGGTGTGGGTGATGTTGACCACCATGTCCTCTTCGACGATGGTGTCCTCCAGGGTGATCTCGGCGGTCTGGGCGATGATCTCGGTGCGGCGCGGGTCGCCGAACTTCTCCTTCACCTCCAGGAGTTCCCCCTTGACGATGGCCAGGATCTCCGTCTCCGAACCGAGAATCTCCTTCAGGCGGCTAATGTAGCGGAGGATGTCCAGGAACTCCTCGACGATCTTGTCCCGCTCCAGGCCGGTGAGGCGATGGAGCCGCATGTCCAGGATCGCCTGGGCCTGGATATCGGAGAGGTGGGGCGACTTGTTGTCCACATTCGGAGCGACCAGGTCGAATTTCTTCAGCCAGGCCGGATCGGCGAACTTGCCGGCCATGAGCCCCTCCTTGGCCTCCGCCGGGTTGGCCGAGGAGCGGATCAGTTCGATGACCGCATCGAGCCAGTCCAGGGCGATCTTGAGACCTTCCAGGATGTGGGCCCGGGCTTCGGCCTTCTTCAGTTCGAACACCGTCCGCCGTGTGACGATCTCCCGGCGGTGGTCGATGAAGTGGCGGATGGTCTCCTTGAGGGTCAGGATCTTCGGCCGATTGCTGACGATGGCCAGCATGATGATACCGAAGGAGGACTGCATGGGGGTCTGCTTGTAGAGCTGGTTGAGGAGGACCTGGGGGTTCTCGTCCTTCTTCAGCTCGATGACGATCCGCATCCCGTCCCGGTCCGACTCGTCCCGCAGGTCGGAGATCCCCTCGATCTTCTTCTCCCGCACCAGCTCGGCGATCTTCTCGATCAGCTTCGCCTTGTTCACCTGGTAGGGGATCTCGGTGACGATGATCGACTCCCGCTCGCTCTTCTTCTGCTTCTCCACCCGCGCCCGCGCGCGCATCTGGATGATGCCGCGACCGGTGCGGTATGCCGAGATGATCCCTTCCCGGCCGTAGATGAAACCGGCGGTGGGGAAGTCGGGACCGGGGATGAAGGTCATCAGCTCTTCCAGGATGATGGCCGGGTTGTCGATGGTGGCGATGACCCCGTCCACCACTTCCCCCAGGTTGTGGGGGGGGATGTTGGTGGCCATGCCGACGGCGATACCGGCGGAGCCGTTCACCAGGAGGTTGGGTATCTTGGCCGGGAGGACCAGCGGCTCCTGAAGGGAGTCGTCGTAGTTCGGCCCCATGTCCACCGTCTCCTTGTCCAGGTCGGCGAGCATCTCGTGGGCAAGCCTGGACATCCTGATCTCGGTGTACCGCATGGCCGCCGGCGAGTCGCCGTCGACGGAACCGAAGTTCCCCTGACCGTCCACCATGGGGTAGCGGAGGGAGAAGTCCTGGGCCATCCGGACGATGGTGTCGTAGGCCGCCGTGTCGCCGTGGGGGTGGTACTTACCGATGACGTCGCCGACGACACGGGCCGACTTCTTGTACGGCTTGTTGTAGTCGTTCCCCATGTCGTACATGGCATAGAGGCAGCGCCGGTGCACCGGCTTGAAGCCGTCCCGCACGTCGGGGAGCGCCCGGCCGATGATGACCGACATGGCGTAGTCCATGTAGGACTTTTTCATTTCGTCTTCGATGTTGACCGCGATCTTGTTTGTCTGGTTGAGCATTATCAATCCTTAATTCCCCCCTCTCCCCGGCCCTCTCCCACTAGGGTGAGGGAGTTCTCTCAGGTCCCCCCTCCCTTGATGGGAGGGGGCGAGGGGGAGGGTGCAATTTAAATGTCAAGATTCGATACGTTCAGTGCGTTCTTCTCGATGAAGTCGCGGCGCGGCTCCACCTGGTCACCCATGAGCACGGTGAAGATCTCCTCCGCCTCCACCATGTCCTCGATCTTCACCTGCAGGAGGAGCCGGTTGTCCGGGTGCATGGTGGTCTCCCAGAGCTGCTCGGGGTTCATCTCCCCCAGCCCCTTGTAGCGCTGGATGTAGAGCCCCTTCTTGGCGGTGTCGAGGAAGTAGCCGAGCATCTCTTCGGGGATTTCGGTGGCAAGGAGATCCTTCCCCTCGGAGCTGATGACGCCGGTACCGACCCCGAGGCTGGCCCGCATCTTCTTGTAGTTCTCGAACAGCAGGGTGTACTCGTAGGAGGTGAGCACGTCCAGTGAGTGGCGGTCCAGGCGGATGCGCAGGTTCCCCAGCTTCACCACGGCCCGCTTGTCGTTCACGTCGTAGTCGAACCCCGGCTCGATCCCCTTGATCTTCTCGAAGTGGGGGGCCAGGTCGCTGAACTCCTCGAAGCCATTGCGGGCATTGACGGCGACCATGAGCTTCACCAGCTCCTCGTTCAGCCCCTTGCGCACCACCTTGTCGAACACGGTGCGGTAGTCGATGACCTGCTTCAGGACCGGGATGATCTGTTTCCCCCGCAGGGCCCGCTCGCCGTTGTCCAGGGTGAGGGTCATGTTTTCCGTCCCCTCTTCCAGAAGGTAGTTCTGCAGGGCCGCCTCGTTCTTCAGGTACTGCTCCTTCTTCCCCCGCTTGATCTTGTAGAGCGGCGGCTGGGCGATGTAGAGGTGGCCCCGCTCCACCAGTTCGTGCATCTGGCGGAAGAAGAAGGTCAGGAGCAGGGTGAGGATGTGTGAGCCGTCCACGTCCGCATCGGTCATGACGATGATCCGGTGGTAGCGGAGCTTGGCGATGTCGAAGTCGTCCTTGCCGATCCCGGTTCCCAGAGCGGCGATGAGGGTGCGGATCTCCTGGGAGGAGATCATCTTGTCGAAGCGGGACTTCTCCACGTTGAGAATCTTCCCCTTGAGGGGGAGGATCGCCTGGTACTTCCGGTCCCGTCCCTGCTTGGCGGAGCCGCCTGCGGAGTCACCCTCGACGAGGAACAGTTCGCACAGGGCCGGGTCCTTCTCCTGGCAGTCCGCCAGCTTGCCCGGGAGGGTGCCGATCTCCAGCGCCCCCTTGCGACGGGTGAGATCCCGCGCCTTGCGGGCCGCCTCCCGGGCCCGGGCCGCCTCGATGGACTTTTCCAGCACCCGCTTGGCGACCTGGGGGTTCTCCTCCAAGTACATGGCCAGCTTCTCGTTCACCAGGGTCTCCACGAACCCCTTGACCTCCGAGTTCCCCAGCTTGGTCTTGGTCTGCCCCTCGAACTGGGGCTGGGGGATCTTCACGGAGATGACGGCGGTGAGCCCTTCGCGCAGGTCGTCACCGGAGATGGCGACCTTGACGTTCTTCAGCAGGTTGTTGGCCGCGGCGTAGCTGTTCATGGTCCGGGTCAGGGCCGCCTTGAAGCCGATCAGGTGGGTCCCCCCCTCGTGGGTGTTGATGTTGTTGGCAAAGGAGAAGATCTTCTCGTCGTAGGAGTCGTTGTACTGCATGGAGACTTCCATCTCGATGCCGCTCTTCTCCCCCTTGAAATAGATCGGCTTGGGGTGGATCGCCGTGCGGTTGCGGTTCAGGTACTCGACGAAGGAGCTGATACCCCCCTCGTAGTAGAACTCGTGCTCCTTGTCCACCCGCTCGTCCTTGATGATGATCCGCACCCCGGCGTTGAGGAAGGCCAGCTCCCGCAGCCGCTGGGAGAGGACATCGAAGGAGAACTCGGTGGTCTCGAAGATCGTCGCGTCGGGGAAGAAGGTGATCTTGGTCCCCCGCTTCTTCGTCTCGCCGCAGACCTTGAGGGGTTCCTCCGGGACCCCCCGACTGTAGTCCTGGCGGTAGATCTTGCCGTCCCGCCTGATCTCCAGCTGGAGCGTGGTAGAGAGGGCGTTGACGACGGAAACCCCGACGCCGTGGAGGCCGCCGGATACCTTGTAGGACTCGTTGTCGAACTTGCCGCCGGCGTGGAGGACGGTCAGGACGACCTCTGCCGCCGATTTCCCTGTGGGGTGCATGTCTGTCGGAATGCCGCGGCCGTTATCGACCACCGTGACCGAACCGTCGATATTGATGGAAACCTGGACGAGATCACAGTAGCCGGCGAGGGCTTCGTCAATGGAGTTGTCGACTATCTCGTACACCAGGTGGTGCAGGCCCTGTGATGCGGTCGAGCCGATGTACATGGCCGGTCTTTTCCTGACCGCCTCGAGCCCTTCCAGAACCTTGATCTGTTCTGCACCGTAATCGTACTGCTGCGCGTCACTCATTCATCATCCTCACTGTTGAAGGCGGCCGGCCGTCACCCGGAAGGCCGAACATGCGATAGTATCCGGCAGTGGAACGGTTGCCGGGTCGGTGGTTGTTATGAAAACCTGCATCTGCTTCCGGACCAGGTAGTCGAGCAGATGGGATATGCGGCTGCTGTCCAGTTCGGCGGTCATGTCATCAAGCAGGAGAACCGGCTGCGTCCCCTGTGTGCGGGTCAGATACTCTATTTCCGCCATCTTCATGGCCAGCACGAAACTCTTCTGCTGCCCCTGGGAGCCGTGCTGCCTGATCGGCTTGCCGTTGAGAAGAAACACAAGATCATCCCGGTGGGGTCCGACCAGGGTGGTGCAACGCTCCTTCTCCGCCGAGCTGTTCCGGGCCAGGGCGAGGACCATCCCTTCCCTCACGTCATCCGGCTCTCTCCGGCCCTCCAGAGCGTGGGCATGATAGCACAAACGCCCTACCTCGTCACTACCTGAGATAAGGGAGTAAAACCCGGTGAACAGCTCTGCCAGTTCGGCTACGTACCTGTCCCGGGCCATGATCAGCCGGACTGCCGTTTCGACCAGCTGTTCGCTCCAGGCATCCATGGCATGGTAGCTGCGGCTCCGCAGCAGCTGGTTGCGCTGCTTCAGCACCCGGTAATAGTCATGGTACAGCCTGAGATAACCGGCATCGCCGCTGAAGATGGCCCGGTCGAGGTAACGCCTTCTCTGGTCGGGAGAGCCGTTTACCATGACCAGCTCTTCGGGGGAGAAGGCAACCACGGAGAGAACGCTGCAGTAATCGACCAGACGCGCGGAGCTTTTTCCGTCCACGGCGAGCTGTTTGCCGTGGGCTTCGATGGTTATGGCAAGATCATGACGCATGGTGTCGTCGATGACCGCACACGAGAGAGTCGCCGCCTGTTTCCCCCAGCTGATGATTTCCGCCTGCCGGGCATGGCGGAACGACTTGACGGTTCCAAGAAAGAAGATGGCTTCGAGAAAATTGGTTTTTCCCTGGCCGTTACTGCCGTGAAACAGGTTGAAGCGGCTGCCGAAGTCGACCCGGCTGTGCTCTATGTTCCTGTAATTACTGAGTGATAGATGAGTAAGCTGCATTGCCAATAATGAGAAAGGCCGCTCTCCTGACATGATGTCTGGAGGGGCCTTTCTAAAACACCGGTGACCTGTCCGTTTCTAGAGTCTCATCGGCATGACGACCGAAAGGAATTCCGTGCTGTTTGCGGGCTTAAGAATGGCCGGTGACATTTCATCCCGCAAAAGGAGCAGAATCTCTTCCCCGTCAAGAACGTTGAGGACGTCAATGAGATAACGGGCATTGAAACGGGTGGTTATCCTCTCCCCTTCGTACCTGACTTCCAGCTCTTCCCGGGCCTCACCGAGTTCGGGGTTGCTCGACGATATCTCCATCATGCCGTTTTCAATGTCGAATTTGATTCCCTTGAATTTTTCACTGGAGAGGATCGCCATCCGTTTCAGGGAGTGGAGGAACAGTTCCCGGCCGACGTAAATCTCCCGGTTGTTCCCCACCGGAATGACCCTGGTGTAATCGGGAAACTCGCCGTCGACGAGACGCATGACGACCGTGGTGTTCCCCTTGATGACCGCTACGCTGTTGTCGATGAAGCCGAGGAGGATGTCGCTCTGCTCCTCGTCGCAGAGTTTTTTGAGCTCGAAGATACCTTTTTTGGGGAAAATGACCCCTTTTTCAAGCATTTCAATGTCGACGTCGTTGATCCCCTGCTCCGCCACACAGAGACGGTGACCATCGGTAGCCACCAACCTGAGGATCTGCTGCTCTTCTTCCCTGGAAATCTTGAACAGGATGCCGTTCAGGTTGTACTTGGTCTCGTCGTGGCAGATGGCGTAGGAGGTCTGCTCTATCATCCTGCTGAGTACATCCGATTTCAGCGTGATGAAACTGTCTTCGCTGATTTTCGGGAAAAACGGAAACTCGTCCGGCGACAGGCCGACTATCGTGAACTTGGCCTTGCCGCAGCTGATATCCACCCAGTCGTTGTCCTTGGTGACGAGGCGAATCTGTTCATCGGGGAGCTCCCGGATGATCTCGTACAGTTTTTTCGCCGACAGGGTGATGCGACCCTTGCTGATCACATTAGCCGTGTAGGTGCTTTTCATCCCGACTTCAAGGTCCGTAGCGGTAAAGGTAAGGGTCTCCTCACCCGCTTCGATCAGCACGTTGGAGAGTATCGGCATGGTATTCCGCTTTTCGACGATACCCTGTATTTTTTGAAGAGCCTTGACGAAGAGCTCTTTTTCTATGGTGAATTCCATGACCCCCCCTTGTCTCTTATTCTAATAAAGATTATAAGATAGTAGTCTTAGTAATAGTGCCTGTGTAAAAGTGAAACCGATAGGTAACCGTTCGTAATCGCTCACCATGATCGCCGCATAATTCTGTTGTTTCCCTGTGCATAACAATCGGTTATCAACAGTCGCCCCTTATCATCCACATCTCTTGCGATATATCAACACCCTTTTCAACCCTATGCTAACAGCTTTTTTTTCAAAAGTTCGTAACTGTTGAATATGTCAGGTTTTTCTTCCAGGATCGCACTGATCTTCTTCACGGCGTAGATGACGGTGGAATGGTCTTTTCCCCCGAATTTTTCCCCTATTTCCGGATAGGATGCCTTGGTCAGTTCGCGGCAGAGGTAAATGGCCAGCTGTCTCGGAATGACAAAGTTCTTCAGTCTCTTTTCCGACTTAAGGTCGGCAACCTTGATCTTGAAATGCTCGGCAACCAGTTTCTGGATCAGCTCGATGCTGATCTCCTTGCTTTTATCGACGATGATGTCCTTGAGAATATCCTTCGCCATGGTGAGGTTGATCTTGTTTTTCGTCAGGCTCGCATAGGCTCCGATACGAATGAGCATCCCTTCCAGCTCCCTGATGTTGCTCGCATTGCTTGAGCCGATCAGTAGGGCGACATCATTAGGTAGATCGATACGGTTGAGTTCCGCCTTTTTCTTCAGGATGGCCACCTTGGTCTCAACGTCGGGGGGCTGGATGTCGGCAATGAGCCCCCACTCGAACCTGGACCGGAGGCGCTCTTCCAGCCCGGGGATATCCTTCGGAAACTTGTCCGATGTTATGACGATCTGCTTGTGGGATTCGTACAGGGCATTGAAGGTGTGAAAGAATTCGACCTCGGTGGCTTCCCTTCCGGCCATGAACTGGATGTCATCGATCAGCAGCAGGTCGGCTTTCCTGAACTTGGCCCGGAACTCTTCCATTTTCTTGTGCCTGATGCAGTTTATCATCTCATTCATGAACGTTTCAGATGTGTAATAGCATATCTTGGCATCGGGATTCTTGCTGAGTATCTGATTGCCGATGGCCACCATGAGGTGGGTTTTACCCAGTCCCGTTCCGCCGTAGATGAACAGGGGGTTGTATTTTTCTGCCGGCGCCTCGGCAACCGCAAGGGAGGCGGCATGGGCGAATTCGTTGCTCGAACCGCAGACAAACGAGTCAAAGGTATACTTGCCGTTGAGGGCGGTGGTGAATGTCTGGTTTTTTGCCTTCTCGACCGTGACTGGCGAAGGCGGTACATCCTCGCCCCTCTCCGGAGATCTTTTCTCTTCGGATTTCGACTCGGCTACCTTGAGGACGATGTCGAAACTGTCGTTGCTCAACCCCGAGATGACATCCCGTATGAGAGATATGTAGCGCTCCCGGATCTCGTTTTTATGAAACTCGCTCGGTACTTCAAGGATATAGGATGACTCGTTCGAATCAATGAATTTTATCGGTTTGATCCATGTCCGGTACGACTGGGGAGTGAGCACCCCCTCGATTTTTTGCTGCGCATCGATCCATATCTGTTTCATGTATAACACACCATTAATGATTAAATAATAAGTACTTCCCTGCCATCAAGCCGGTTCCTGGCGCTGGACAGGCACGTCATTGCAACAGTTATAAACAGCATTATCAACAGCTGTTGATAAATGGCTACGGGTAAAATCGCTTGTAAAACAGGTAACTAGACGGATTTACTCCCGATAAGGGTTACTGAGACTAGCAGACAGGCCGTACATTTGCAAGGTCATTATTTATAACGTAAATTAAAATAAACGTTGACAAACTAGGCGTAATATGAGTAAGAATCATCTTTCCTGCAGTATTCGATTTACTACGAAAGAGGTATACATAATATGAAACGCACATTCCAGCCCAGCAATGTATCACGCAAACGTACCCACGGCTTCCTGGTACGCATGTCCACCAAAAACGGCCGTCTCGTCATCAAGCGCCGCCGCGCCAAGGGTAGAAAGCGTCTTTCCGTATCCATTGCCGCCAAGTAATCAATCATTCTTTCGTCGATGCCCTCTTTTCCCAAGACGGTGCGACTGCGTAAGCGTTACGAGTATACCACCGTATCCTCATCTGGTTACAAACGCATAACGCCACATTTCATCATCGTCTACGGCCGTAACGATCTGGTACATCCGAGGATCGGCATTACCGTCTCCAAAAGAGTCGGTAATGCCGTATGCCGCAACAGGTTGAAACGCTACATCCGGGAACTGTTCCGTAACTGCCGGGAATTATTCATTAAAGCTGATTTCAACATAATTGCCCGGAGCGGTGCGGGGCATCTCGAGTATGCTGCAGTCTGTCAGGAACTTGCCAATGCCCTTGGACGAATTGGCCAGCACAATTTCAATTAGACTGATAGGTGCTGTCATACGTTTCTATCAGCGATATCTCTCACCCTTTACCGGGTCTTCCTGCAGATTTCATCCTTCCTGTTCAGAATATTCTTTACAGTCATTTCAAAAATACGGATTGATTACCGGTCTGTACCTGACAATCGTTCGCATCGCGAAATGCCACCCATTCCACCCCGGCGGTTATGATCCTGTACGCTGACTCACTGGAGACTTCATGGAAAAACGTGTTCTGATAGCAATCATCCTCTCCATAGCCGTAATGTACGGTTATTCATTGATCTTTCCGCAGCCGAAACAGCCGGCTGCCGTCATGAAGGCGGAGCAGGTGAGCGCACCGGTCGCATCCACTGTGTCACCCTCCCCTGCGGCAGCTCCCCCTTCTCTCCCGGCGCAGAACACGGCACTCCCCCAGCAGGCTGCTCGGGACGTCACCATCGATACCGACGTCTACCGTGCGGTTGTCACCACGGCGTCGGGGTCGCTCAAGTCCCTTTCCCTGAAAATGTACCGTGACATACCGGGTGCGGCAGGCAAGGAGATAGTTTTATTCAACGAGGTGAATCCCAAAAACTTCACCCTGGTCACGGAATATCCCGGTATCAGCCAGGATGCCACGCTCGTCTATTCCCCATCCACCGACCACCTCCAGGTCAGCGGCTCCGACAGCAAGTCACTGGAACTCGTCGCCACCACCTCCAACGGCCTCGTCGTCAGCAAAACCTATACGTTCACCGGCAACGGTTACGGCATATCCCTGGATCATTCCCTTGCCAACAGGTCAGCGGCGCATCTGGACGGGTCCGTCAACCTCCTGCTGCGCAACAAGTCGGAGAAGCCCAAGGAGGATGCCGGCCGGTACGAGGTGTTCGGCCCCGTTACCAAGACCGAATCGGCAGTAGTCTTCGACAAGCTGACCGAGGTGGCAAAGGGCCCGAAATCGTACACCACAGGAGTCAAGTGGAGCGGATTCGGCGACAAATATTTCCTGAATGCCGTGTTAGCAGCTAAAAACAGTATCGGCACCCTGTCACTCAAGGAAAGCAACGGTATGCTGGAGCAGCGCTTCATGTCCCCGACCATATCGCTCAATCCCGGCCAGAGTGCCACCGTACCCTACCGGCTCTATTTCGGGCCGAAAGATCTGGATATCCTGAAAGCTCAAGGCGACCAACTGGAACAGGTCATCGATCTGGGCTGGTTTTCCGCGATAGCCAAGCCGATGCTCCATTCGCTGAAACTGTTCTATCGCTACCTGCACAATTACGGCCTTGCCATCATCATCATCACGGTCATCCTGAAGATTCTCTTCTTCCCCCTTACCCACAAAAGCTACAAGTCCATGAAGGAGATGCAGAAGCTTCAGCCCAAGATGCAGCAGCTCAAGGAAAAGTTCAAGGATGACCGCGATGCCATGAACCGCGAGGTCATGGAACTGTACAAGACGCACAAGGTCAATCCTCTGGGGGGCTGCCTCCCCATGCTCGTGCAGATCCCCGTCTTTTTCGGTCTGTACAAGGCGCTCATGTTCTCCATCGAACTTCGCCACGCACCCTTCTATTTCTGGCTGCAGGACCTCTCCGCAAAGGACCCCTATTACGTGACGCCGATCATCATGGGTGCCACCATGTTCATCCAGCAGAAGATGACGCCGTCCAACATGGACCCGGTCCAGGCAAAGATGATGCTTGCCCTGCCGATCGTCTTCACCTTCATGTTCCTGAATTTTCCGTCCGGACTGGTCCTGTACTGGCTTGTCAACAACATCCTGACCATCGCCCAGCAGGCCTATATCAACAAGTCGCTCAAGGAGGCTTGATCCGTCCATGTATAGAGCAGATACCATAGCTGCCATCAGCACACCCCAGGGTGAAGGTGGCATCGGTATTATAAGGATCAGCGGTCCCCATTCCCTCACCATTCTGCAGCAGCTGTTTCGTATCATTCCCAACGGTGGCTTTACCAGCCACCGTTTTTATTATGGCGAGATCGTCCAGCCAGCGACCGCCATGGTCCACGACGAGGCCCTGGTGGTCTACATGCAGTCACCGCGCAGTTTCACCCGCGAGGACGTGGTGGAAATCCACTGTCACGGCGGCACGGTCATCCTCCAGCAGATTCTCCGGCTTGTCCTTGCCCAGGGCGCCCGGCTGGCTGATCCCGGCGAGTTCACCAGGCGTGCATTTCTCAACGGTCGCATCGACCTGCTGCAAGCCGAATCCGTCATCGACCTCATCAGGGCTAAGACCGAGGCTTCTGTTGCCCTGGCACAACACCAGCGCGACGGTTCCGTCTCGGGGAGACTGCACGATCTTCAGCAGCTTCTCAGGCAGCTCCTCGCCCTGATCGAGGCGTACGTTGATTTCCCCGACGAGGACCTCGGGGAGACGGACGGTTCCGTGCTGCAGGACCTGCAGTCATCCGCCCTCGCCCTCGCCCGTGAGCTCATCGCCGGCTACCGTGAGGGTAAGGTCCTGCGCGACGGTATCTCCGTTCTCATCGCCGGCAAGCCCAACGTCGGCAAGTCGAGTCTCCTCAATACCCTGCTGCGGGAGAAGCGGGCCATCGTCACCTCGATCCCCGGCACGACCCGCGATCTTATCGAAGAGGTCGTCAGTCTGCGGGGTGTGCCCGTGACCCTGCTCGACACCGCAGGGATCTGCCAGAGCGATGACCCCGTCGAGCAGGAAGGTATCCGCATGGCACAGGAGCGCATTCCGACAGCGGATCTCATCCTGTTCCTGCTCGACTCATCTCGTCCCTTCGATGCCGACGACGGGGTCGTCGCCGAGGCCCTCTCCGGGAGAAACGTACTCATTGTCACGAACAAATCGGACCTGCCGCCCCTCATGGTCCTGCCGGACGCCCTTTCAGACATTCCGTCAGTTTCTATTTCGACCACGACAGGGGCCGGTATCGAGGAGTTGAAGGAGACCGTCGCCGAGATGTTTCTTCGGGGCGGAATACCGGACAGTCGTGAACTCGTCCTCCTTTCCAAGGCCAGGCATCGTGATGCCATCGCCAGGGTCGAGGGGTCGTTGCTGCATTTCGCCGAAGCCCTCTCCGCGGGGATGTCACCCGAGATCCTCGCGCTCGATATCCGCGATGCTCTGGAAGCCATTGGCCAGGTGACCGGGGAGACTACCCCCGATGATATCCTTGACCTCATCTTCGGCCAGTTTTGCATTGGTAAATAATCATGTTTCACGTGGAACAATCTTGTAACAGTCTATAAGTATTGAACTAATTTGATGGATACAGTATTTTTACAGCATTATTGTGAAACAGGGGTGTGTCGTGATCGTGTACGACAAGCAGTATGACGTGATCGTCGTGGGTGCTGGCCACGCAGGTTGCGAGGCGGCGTTGGCCGCGGCGCGGATGGGATGCAGCACCCTACTGCTCAGCATCAACCTGGATGCCGTTGCCCTCATGTCCTGCAATCCCGCCATCGGCGGCCAGGCAAAGGGTCACATCGTCAGGGAGATCGATGCGCTCGGCGGGGAGATGGCGAAGAATATCGACGCCACCGGCATCCAGTTCAGGGTGTTGAATACGCGCAAGGGGCCGGCGGTCAGGGCATCGAGGGCCCAGGCAGACAAGCAGCTGTACCGCTTGCGTATGAAGAGCGTGCTGGAGCGCCAGGACAACCTCGACCTTAAACAGGCGGAGGTCACGGCGCTGCACCTGGAGCACGGTGCAGTCGCCGGGGTCGACACCAGGGCCCAGGTGCGGTTCCTCGGCAGGACGGTCGTTCTCACCACCGGGACGTTCATGAGGGGCCTGATCCATATCGGTCTTATAAACTACCCCGGCGGTCGGGCGGGTGACCTGCCGTCCATAGGGCTGTCCGACCAGTTGAGGAGCATCGGCTTCAGCGTGGGGAGGCTCAAGACCGGTACCCCTGCCCGCCTCGACGGGCGGACCATAGATTTCAGCCGGCTCGAACCCCAGTACGGCGACGATCCTCCGAAACCGTTCTCCTTCTCGACGGACAGGATCGGGCGTCCCCAGGTCCCCTGCTACATCGCCTACACGAACGAGAAGAGTCACGAGATCATCCGCTCCGGACTCGACCGCTCTCCTCTGTACGCAGGGATCATCGAAGGGGTCGGGCCCCGCTACTGCCCCTCCATAGAAGACAAGGTCATGCGTTTTCCCGACAAGGAGAGACACCAGACCTTTCTCGAACCGGAAGGGGCGGACACGGTGGAGTACTATCCGTCGGGCCTGTCGACGTCCCTGCCAATCGACGTGCAGTGGGCGTTCTACCGCAGCATCGCAGGGCTGGAGCGGGTGGAGATCATGCGGCCCGCCTACGCGATCGAGTACGATTACGTGGACCCGGTGCAGCTGCACGCGACCCTCGAAACGAAGCTTGTGGCGAACCTGTACCATGCCGGCCAGATAAACGGCACGTCCGGCTACGAGGAGGCTGCCGGTCAGGGGCTGATGGCGGGCATCAACGCCGCGCTGCGGGTGAAGGGTGAGGAGGGGGTCGTCCTCGGCCGGAACGAGGCGTATATCGGTGTGATGATCGATGACCTCATCACCCTCGGGACCCGGGAGCCGTACCGGATGTTCACCTCCCGTGCCGAGTACCGCCTGCTGCTGAGGGAGGATAACGCCGATCTGCGTCTGCGGGATGTCGGCTACCGGTTGGGGCTGGTGACCGGGCGTGAGTACGGGGCCTTTACCGCCAAGAAAGAGATGATTGCCGACGAGATGGAGCGGCTCAGGAGCCGGAAGATGCTCCTTTCCGAAACGGACAGGGGATTTCTGGAGGAGTTCGACCTGGGCGGTATCCAGAATGCCTTGACGTTCGAGCAGCTCCTGAAGCGGCCGGATTTCACCTACGCCCAGCTTGCCAGGCTGGATGCCACCTGCGCCGGGGTGCCGGAGGATGTGAGGGAACAGGTGGAAATCCAGGTAAAATACAAGGGGTATATCGACCGGCAGGACGAGCAGGTGAGGCGCATGGCACGGATGGAGTCGGCCAGGATCCCCACGGGTTTCGATTACCAGGCCATGACCGGACTGACGGCCGAGGTGCGCGAAAAGCTGGACCGCTTCAGGCCCGATACCCTGGGACAGGCATCACGTATCCCCGGGGTTACGCCGGCAGCCATTGCCGTCCTCTCCATAGCCCTGAAGGTAAGGGAGGAGGGGTGACCCGGGACCTGACACTGTTGAAAGATGGCGCGGCAGAGCTCGGCATTAGTCTGGGTGATGCCGAACTGGAGCGGTTTTCCCGGTTTGCCGATGAGCTCGCGAAATGGAACCGCAAGATAAATCTTACCGCCATAACGGAGAGCAGGGAGGTGGTGCTGAAACACTTCCTCGACTCCCTGACCGTCGCGGCCAGGATCCATCTGGCGGGCAGAGTGCTCGACATCGGCTCGGGTGCCGGGTTCCCGGGGATACCGCTGGCAATAGTCAGGCCCGATCTGGACATCGTGTCCGTGGATGCCGTGGAGAAAAAGATCATGTTCCAGAGACATGCAGCACGTACTCTCGGGCTTGCGAACTTCAAGGCGCTCCATGCCAGGGGTGAGGCATTACCGGACCTCTACGGCTCGTATTTTGATATAATTGTTTCAAGAGCGTTTGCTGACCTTGTAAACTTTGCGAAGATGGTGCTCCCCCTGCTGGCCGACGGCGGCGTTATCGTGGCGATGAAAGGGAGCGAGGGGAAACGTGAGGCTGTCACCCATGGACAGGAACTGACAGAGCTGGGGGTTCGGGTAGAATCAGTGCAGGAGTTCGGTCTCCCCGGCGCTGGCGACCGCCGCTCGATCATCATGCTCAGGAACAAGATCGACGAACATGATTAGAAAACACTAACAACATGTTTTCGGGCTGAAAAATCCTGTAGCGCGCCATATTCTGCGCAGAGAAGGATAGTGAGCCCGGAGAAGGCCGCTGGCAGGGCTCGGACGTAAAAAGCGATTCTGGGCGGATTTTGGAAGTCGATAATTGCCCAATAAATGGGCAGTTGCCGGGCGGCCCGCTGCTGCCGGCTGAGCCGCCGGTCCCACGGAGAGGAGACAAGAAAATGCCGAGAAAACTGATTTCGATCCTGTTGCTCTGTTCCTTCACCCTCGCATCGTGCACCGCTCACCAGAGCAGGTATGTTTCCTTCCGTCCGCCCGAAGCCTACGCGAACAGGCAGGATGTCGCCGGGATTGTCATTGCTGGCGAGGCCTATGCGGAGAGCAGGGCTGCCGAGGATGCCTTTGGCTTCGACATCAAGAGTGCCGGACTGCTCCCCGTGCAGCTGGTGCTCAACAACGGCAGCGGGCGGGCCGTGAAGATCGTCACCGAGCAGACGTTCCTGGTGGACAGGGATGGTCGCTACTGGCAGGTCGTGCCCAACGGCGTGGCGATCGACCGCCTGGATAAATCCACCGAACTCGCCGCGTTCTTCGGCCGCGGTGCCGGTCAGGGGGCCCTGCTGGGTGCGGTCGGGGGGGCGATCCTGGGTGCTGCCCTGGGGATAGTTTCACGTTCCAATGTGGGGGAAGCCATGGGTAAAGGTGCTGCCCTGGGCGGTGCCGGCGGTGCCATCATCGGCGGCGCGAAAGAGGGGACCTCGCCGGAACGGTCCCACCGGATCATCGATGACATCCGCGACAAGGGGCTGGAGGGGAAGGTGATCCCCGAAGAGTACCTCGCAAACGGCTTTCTCTTCTTCCCGGGCGAGGCAACATCGGCAAAAGCGCTGAAACTGCAATTCAAAGAGATAGACACGGGCAAGGTCTATTCCATAACACTCGCGTTATAAACGGGGGATTCATGCCAGCACACAAGGCGGTTCTCCTCCTGCAGATGGGAGGACCCGATTCACTGGATGCCATCAAGCCTTTTCTCATTAATCTGTTCAGCGACAGGGATATCATCAAGCTCGGACCCGCGTGGCTGCAGCCCCTGCTTGCGCGCATCATCGTCAGGAAGCGGTTGTCCCATGTGGAGGAAAACTACAGCCAGATCGGGGGAAAGTCGCCCCTGCGGGAACTGACGCAGGCCCAGGCAGCTGCCCTGGAGAAGGCTCTGGGGGAGGAGTACCGCTGTTTTGTCGCCATGCGCTACTGGAGGCCGTCGACCATCGAAGCGCTGGCGGAGATACGGCGAGCCGGGATCGGGGAGATCACGGCCCTGTCGCTCTATCCCCACTACTCCCGGGCCACGACCGGGTCGAGCATCAATGAGCTGAAGAGGGTGCTGGGGGAAGCGGGGGTGACGTTCACCGTACGGTACGTGGAGAGTTACTACAACAACCCCCTGTACATAGAAGCCATGGTCGAACGGATCCGGGAGGGGCTGGGGCAATTTCACCCCCTGGCGGATGTGGAGCTGCTCTTCTCGGCCCACTCGCTCCCCCAGTCATTCATCGACGAGGGCGACCCCTATCTTTCCCATATCGAGGAGACCGTGCGGCTGGTCATGGAGCAGTTCGACCTCCCCCACCACCTCTGTTTCCAGTCCCGGGCCGGGCCGGTGAAGTGGCTCGAGCCGTCGACCGACGACATGCTGCAGAAACTGGCGGCAGCGGGGAGCAAGAACATCCTGGTGGTTCCCCTCTCCTTCGTGTCCGATCACATCGAAACCCTGCACGAAATCGACATCGAGTACTCGAAAAAGGCCTGGGAGCTGGGGATTGCGAAGTTTGCCAGGGTGCCGTCGCTGAACTGTTCCCCGCGCTTTATCGACTGCCTCGCCTCGCTGGTGCGCGGGTCGGGGCAACAGCCAGGGGGGGCGGCGTGAAAAGCTGCGGGATCTGTGGCGGAGAGATACGCGAAGAAGCCGAGGAGAGCGAGTTCTCGAGGGCGGGTGAATGGCTCGCCGAAGATGTGTGGCAGGACAAGGGCTCCCTCTGCGTCCGCTGTCTTGAAAACAGGGGGAGGCTGGCTATGATGTATCTCCACGAGTACAACCGCTAGGCAGCGGAACTCCCCTCCCCTGTTCTAGTCCCGGGGGACGGCAAGCATGCGGTCCAGCGCCTTCTTGGCCGGAACCCGCACCGCTTCCGGAACCGAGACGACGGGACGCATGGTCGTGAGCGCGGCGAGGATGTCCTCGAGGGAGGTAAGCTTCATGTTGGGGCAGATCAGTGCCGGAGAGGCAATGACGAACTCCTTGCCGGGGTTCTCCCGTCTCAGTCGGTACAGGATCCCTGCCTCGGTGCCGATGATGAACTGTCTGGCCGTACTCTTCCTGCAGAAATCGTACATCCCCGTCGTGGAACAGACATGGTCCGCGAGGGCGACCACCGCGGGATTGCACTCCGGGTGGCAGACGAAGAGGGCTTCCGGATACTCCTCCTTCAGCTTCGTGATGTTGTCCGCCTTCAGCCGCTCATGGGTCGGGCAGTAACCGTTCCAGAAGTGAAATGTCTTGGTGGAGAAACGGGCCACGTACTGCCCGAGGTTCCGGTCGGGAGTGAAGATGATCTCCTGGTCGGGGAGGGAGTCGACCACCTTGAGGGCGTTGGCCGAGGTGCAGCAGATATCGCTGACCGCCTTGACGTCGGCGGAAGAGTTCACGTAGGTTACCACCGGCACGCCGGGGTGCTCCGCCTTGAAGCGGACGAGCTCGTCCGCGGTTATCATGTCGGCCATGGGGCAACCGGCATCGAGGCGGGGGAGGAGCACGGTCTTGTCCGGCGCCAGGATTGCCGCCGACTCGGCCATGAAGTGGACGCCGCAGAAAACGATCAGGTCCTTGTCGGTTCGTGCCGCCTCCTGGGAGAGCGCCAGGGAGTCGCCGGTGATGTCGGCAATCTCCTGGACCTCGTCGCGCATGTAGTTGTGGGCCAGGAGAATCCCGTTCCGCTGGTCGAGTAACTCCCGGATCTCCTGCTTCAGTGCCTGCTGCATGTGTACCTCGTCGTCGGCTACTAGTGGTATCCGACGATACTAGACAATGTTACACCGGCTGTCAAATCCTTTGCCGTTGACTATGACGGGCAAAAAAACTATTATTTACTGATATCACGAAGTTTTAGCCGCGGGGAGAGGATCGTATGTTTGGAATAGGCATGCCCGAATTGATAGTCATCCTGGTTATTGCCCTCATTGTCATCGGTCCCCAGAAGCTGCCGGAACTGGCCAGGTCGCTGGGTAAGGGGCTGGCCGAATTCAAGCGGGCGACCGACGATTTCCGGCAGGGGGTCGAAGATGAAGCCAAGGCTGCCGAGGAGAGGGAGCGGGTAGCCCGCATCATGGCGGAAAAAGAGGCCGAACTGAAGGCGGAGGAAGAGAAGGCCTCTGCAAAGTCTGAAGAGCAGGAAAAGACGAAGGTGTAAGGTAGGGTGGTGCGTTCATGTGCAGAAAAGGCGGGGGATTCCCCGCCTTTTTTTATTTGATCTTGGAGAGGAGCTCCTTGGCCAGGGGTGCTTCCTCGGCGTGGGGATGCTTCTCCAGGAGCTCCCTCAGAACGAAGCGGGAGCTCTTCAGGTCGCCCAGCTCCTTGAACGCCATCGCCTGCTTCAGCATGGCCGCAGGAACCTTCTCCTTGCCGGGGTATTCGGTGACCACCCGCTGGAATTCGAGCACGGCCTGCTCGTAATTCTTTTCCATGTAGTACGATTCGCCGATCCAGTACCGGGCATTGGGACAGAGCTTGTGGCCGGGAAACTGCTCGATGAGCTTGGTCAGAATCTCGCGGGATCTGGCGAGCTCACCGGCCTTCAACGCGTCCTGGGCCTGCTTGTAGAAAGCCTCGGCTGACGGGGGTGCCTCCAGGGACTTGGCAAGGGCAGCAAGCTTTGCATTCGATTCCGTCACCCCCTGCTCGAGTCTGGTGAGACGCTCGTCCAGGGCCTTGACGCTCTTGGCGGTATCCTCCTTGAGCAGGGTTATGTCGTCGTAGGGCTTTTTCGCAGCGAGTCCCATGTCGTCGACCTTCCCAGCCATGACCTGAACGTCGATGCGCATGGCATCCAGGTTTGCCTGCATGTCTGCCGTTCCCTTGCGCAGGCTGTCCAGGTTCTTCAGAGCTTCCCGCGAGGCTTTTTCCGAGATGTCGAGGGCTTCCTGGCGGGTTGTCGAGATGTTTTTCTCCGCTGTCTGCAGGCGTGTCTTCAGTTCGTCGATATCCTGCAGGGCAAGATTCATTTCACTCTTCGTGGCACAGGCTGCCAGGGTGAAAAGAAGCGGCACACACAACAGAGCTTTGTTCATTTGACTCCCCCTTCTGGTGCGGGTAAGAAAAAGGAGCCGAAACGGCTCCTTTTTTGAGGTATGGCCGTGGGGCCTATTTGACGACGTCGAATTCCACCCGCCGGTTCTTGGCCCAGGCATTTTCGTCGTGACCGGGATCGAGGGGGCGCTCCTTGCCGTAGCTGACGATGGAAAGCTGCTCAGTCGGCACCCCGAGGGTGATCAGGTAGTTCATGGCGGTTTTCGCCCTGTTTTCACCCAGAGCCAGGTTGTACTCGTCGGAGCCGCGCTCGTCACAGTGTCCTTCGAGCCGCACCTTCCCCTTGTACTTCTTGAGAAGGTATTCGGCGTTGGTGTAGAGCGTGTCGCGCGCGGTCTGGGAGAGGGCGTAGGAGTCGAAGTCGAAGTAGATTCGCGCCAGGGCGCGCCGTGCCGCTTCGGCCGACTGGCTGTCGGATTCCTGCGCGGCGGGACGTGCCAGCCCGGCGGAGACGTCGTCCTTGACCTGCTGCTCCTTGAGAGGTTCCGCGACCGGGGCTGCCGGCTTGATCTCAGGTTTTACCGCTGGCTGCTCCGCAACCGGGCCGCTCTTTGCCGGCGGCTGGGTCATGCCTTGATCCGGCTTGACCTGGTCCTTGGCACAGCCGCTGAATACCAGCATTGTCATCGCTAACGCGGTCAACACTCCCGAAAAATTCCTGCTCATCACGTGCTCCTTTCCCCTTGCTGTCTAAAACGATGAACTATTATACCTGTCCCGATTAAATTTTCAATATCGCTGATACGAAATGGCCGGCAGTGAGCGGCGCCTAGAACCGTGTCGACCAGGCCGGGTGTGACTGGGCACTCCCCGTACGGGAGATTTTGGTCTGGGCGGAGCCATCGGCCCGCATGACGTAAAGAGCCTCGGCACCGCCGCGCTTGCTGCTGAACACGATGAACCGGCCGTCAGGTGACCAGCGGGGGTGTTCGTTGCTCCCGTCGAACGTCACCTGCCTGTCCTCGCTGCCGTCGGGATTGATCAGGTGGATCTGGAACCTTGCGCCATACTGGCGGCAGTAGGCGATCTTGTCCCCCTTGGGAGACCAGCGGGGGGAGACGTTGTACGCCCCCGACGTGGTCAGACGCCGGGGGGTGGAACCGTCCGCATCCATCACGAACAGCTGCGGTTTGCCGAGGCGGTCGGAGACGAACGCGATGTAACGGCCGTCGGGAGACCAGGCCGGGGAGAGGTCTATGGCGGGATTTCGCGTCAGCCGTGCGAGCTGTTTCCCCTCCTTGCTGATGAGGTAGATTTCCGAGTTGCCATCCTTGCTCATGGCCAGCGCAATCCGGTTGCCGTCGGGAGCATATGCGCCGGTGATGTTGATGCCCGAACTGGAGGATATCCTCGCCTCGCTCCCCGTGAACAGCTCCCTGCGGTACAGATCGGGGTTCCCCCTCTTGTAGGAGGTATAGATCAGCTCTCTCCCGGAAGGGGAGAAGTCGGGATTGAGGTTGATCGAACCGTTGCTGGTGAGCCTGCGGACGTTGAACCCGTCCCAGTCCATGAGATAGATCTCCTTGTTTCCCGTTGCGGTGGAGACGAAGGCAAGTTTCGAGGTGAAACAGGAGCGTTCGCCCGTCATGCTGAAGACAATGTCGTCGGCAAAGGTGTGGCCCGTCCGGCGCAGGTCCTGGCGAGCCGCGCTGTACCGCTTGGCGACCACCTCCCTGCCGGTTTGGACCTCCACCAGGCGGTATTCGAGGATGAGCTTCTCCGCTGACGCGGAGTAGGAGGTTTTCAGGACCAGGTCCGCATCGGGAACGCCCTGGGGGACAACCTGGAAAATGCCGGTCATGTCCAGGTCAAAGGCCAGGAGGTCGGAAATCTCCCCTGCCATCTTCGGATCCTGGCTGCCGGCCGACGGGGTGGGGAGGGCAATGGCAAGCCGCAGCTGGCGGTTGCCGGGAGCGGTCACGCGCAGGTAGTCGTTCTGGGAGAAGAGCATCGAGGGGACGATGGTTACCAGCAGCAGGACCAGGCAGGTTATTCGGGCGCACGCTGTCACTTCTTGCTCACCTCCTGGGGGCTGAATGCATAGATCTTGTCGAAATCGGTACCGGCCGGGTTCGGCGGGAACGTGCTCCGTGCCTTTTCGATGGTGCGCATGACCGAATCATTGAACAGCTTGTCGCTGGAGGGCTTCTCCATGACGTAGCGGAGGAGCTTCCCTTTTTTGTCGATGTAGAGATGCACGAACGCCTCCGGCTGCTTGCTCCGATACACCATGGTCGTGGCCAGGGCATCCCTGAGCCGCGACTGGATGTAGGCGGCATAGTCGGACCCCGGTGCCGAACCGCTCGCTGCCGGGGCCCCCTGCCTGGCGGCGGCGACCTTCTTCTGCAACGCTTCCAGGGCCGCGGCCTGGCGCCGCGCTTCGGTAGCATGTTCCAGCCTGTTCAACCGTTCCCGGAATTCCCGCGCCTCCTGCTCGGCAGCATCGGGAGCCTGCTGGGGAGACGGGGCGTTTTTCTGGGCCGTTGCGGATTTCGCCGGCAGGGCCATGGCCGGTTTTGCCGGAGCCGGGGGGGGCTGGGAAGTGGCCTGCAGGG
>Ga0129297_10000088_pt1 | contig 40003 bp, 44 predicted proteins | sample I18A1metaG_FD_94708 | JGI IMG/M metagenome (GOLD analysis project Ga0129297, IMG submission 94708) | Lake sediment bacterial and archeal communities from Gulf of Boni, Indonesia to study Microbial Dark Matter (Phase II) - ​I18A1 metaG | ecosystem: Environmental > Aquatic > Freshwater > Lake >... | reverse complement strand
GTACGGTCCGAGCTTCAGTACATCAGCCTTGGTCAGTGTCAGATAGTGCGGACACGTCTCCGCTGAAACGTCCACCTTCTCGCGTTTGGCCTTGGCAACTAAGACTACGCCCTCGCTCGTGGACATGTGCGAGATATGAAGCTTAGTTCGCACTGCACGGGCGAGATCGATCGCATCTGTGATCGCCTTCTCTTCGACGACGTTGGGTTTGGATTCGTTGTGAGCTATAGGGTCCTTCCGACCCGCCTTCTTCAGTTCAAAAGTAAGCTTCTGGCTCAACTCCTCATCTTCTGCATGAACGTTCGTGATCGCCCTGAATCGCGAGACATTCTTCATTATCTCATGAAATGTCGCTCGATCGACGTAGTAGGGAGCGCACATGAACGTCTTGAAGGAGCAGACTCCAAGCTTGGTCAATGCCTCGATGTTTCCAATATTGGCTCTGTTCATCATTCCCGCGTGAAGAGAGAAATCGACTATGCTCTCGGACGCTCCTCTTTCGACCCTCTCTCGTACTGCCTGCGGAGTGTCCACAGGCGTGCTGAGAACCATGTCAACGATCGTTGTGACCCCTCCAGCCGCGGCAGCCTGTGTACCTGTCGTAAAGTCCTCACGTCGAGTGAACTCGGGGTCACCGATGTGCGCGTGAACATCTACAACGCCTGGAAGCACGAACTCCCCACCGGCATCGATGATTTGGTCTGTTTGTACACTAATCCCTCTTGCGATCCTCGCAATCCTCCCATTTTCGGCCAACACGTCTGTTCGAAGAGTCCTGTCCTCCATGACAACAGTGCCATTCTTGATCAGAAGAGACGACAAGGCTGTTGACCAACTGTGCGCCATACCACGGACATCGATCAGTCTGCGTTCCGAACTATTCGACGTACCTATTTCTGCTTGTCAAGGTTAAGGTCTTTAGCATAAGCTAACCAGTCATTGCCAAGGAGCTTAGCATGACATCCATTCTCGTGAAAGACGGAATAATTGTCACCATGGACCCGCACCACCGAATACTCTCGGGTCACTCGATAGTTATTGAGGACGATATCATCCGCGCCATCGGGGAGACTGGTGAGATAACAAGAGACTGGAAGACCGATGAAAGTGTCGATGCTTCGGGAAGCATAGTTATGCCGGGCCTTGTTTGCAGTCACACGCATCTGTACGGCATGCTCCTTCGGGGGGCGGCCCTCCAGATTGCTCCTCCGTCTGATTTCACGCAGATACTCCAGCGCGTCTGGTGGCCCGTTGACGAGAGTCTCACATTCGACGACGCCTACGCGAGCGCCCTTGTAGGCAGCTTGGAGTTCCTGAAGACGGGAACGACAATGTTTGCGGATACTTACTCCGGACCTAATTCTATCGATGGCGTCTTGGACAGAATTGCGAAGGCAGTCAATGAAGTTGGAATTAGAGGTCTCGTTGCGTTCGAGGCTACAGAGCGGCATTCAAGGGAGGAGGGGAAGAGAGGTGTCGAGGAGAATGCGCGCTTTGCAAGAAGAACAACGTGTGAACGAGAATCCAAAGTACTGCCTCTGTTTAGTCTACACGCATCGTTCACGGTAACGGACGAACTCATCCGTTGGGTCCGAGGGCTCGCAAGCGAACTCGCTGTCCCCGTGACCATCCATACCTCCGAGGGTCTCGGTGATCTACAGCACAACATCGTGCGATACGGAAAGCGTACCGTTGAAAGGCTCCGCGATGTCGGCCTCTTGGGTCCGGATGTGGTGCTTGCCCATTGCGTACAGCTCAACGATAACGAGCTTGACATCGTCGCGGCCTCCGGTGCCAAGGTCGCTCATAATCCCATGAGCAACATGCTGAACGCTGTTGGGACGGCCCCCGTGCCATCGATGCTCAAGAGAGGAATTGCCATCGGACTGGGCAATGATGGTTACATCTTCGACGGATTCGAGAACATGCGAGCCGCCTACTTGATCCACCGCGTCATGTCCGGAGATCCAAATGTCATCAAGGCATACACGATCCTCGAGATGAATACGATCAAAGGAGCCGAGCTTTATGGCCTAAACAAGATCTTGGGATCGCTGGAAGGCGGCAAGAAGGCCGACCTAGTAGTCATCAAGCCAGATGTTCTTCCAACTCCACTCAACAGAGATAGCGTTGTAGGACATCTTGTCAATTCCATAGATGGAGACGATGTCAGAACTGTCATCGTCGACGGCAAAATCGTCATGAGGGATCGTGACGTGCTCACGGTGGATGGGAGAGAAGCCCAAAGCAAAGCTCAGGCGGCTGCTGCCGGTCTGTGGGAGCGCCTGAAGAATGTGAAGCCTCAAGTGGATTCCCTCTGATTCTAAGCAGCGGACGTCATGAGAGGTAGGCCAGATGCTGCTTGGCAGACTTGCTTTGATGGGGTTCCGAAAACTATTACGGTGGAATCTACTCGAACTGCGAGCAAGGTGTACCGCGTGATCTACGACGTTACTGTCCTCGGTTCCGGTCCTGCCGGTTTGACAGCGGCGGTCTATTGCGGCCGAGCTCTTTTGAAGACCTTAATCGTTGCCGGCGCGGTGCCCGGGGGCCAGCTCATGCTAACGACCGAGGTAGAGAACTTTCCAGGCTTCGAGGAACCCGTCCTAGGTCCCGACCTTATCCAGCGAATGAGGAAACAGGCGGAGAGATTTGGTGCAGAGTTCATACAGGAAGATGTAGTCGGAGTCAATCTAAGAACCCGACCTTTCAAGGTCAGCACAGGCAACGAGACCTACGAGTCGAAAGCGATGATCATTGCGACAGGCGCCTCAGCCAAGTGGCTTGGACTCCCGTCCGAATCGCGTCTACGAGGCAGAGGCGTATCTAGCTGTGCCACGTGTGACGGATTCTTCTTCCGAGGCAAGGACACTGTAACCGTCGGAGGCGGCGACGTTGCGCTCGAAGACACAATCTTCCTCACCAAGTTCGTGAACCACGCGACGATAATCCACCGTCGGGACGCGCTTCGCGCCAGCAAGATCTTGCAGGATCGTGCCTTCAAGAATCAAAAGATCTCCTTCGTTTGGGATTCAGTCGTCGAGGAAATCTTGGGGCGAGCAAAAGTCGAAGGAGTGCGGATTAGAAATGTCAAGACAGGCAAGCAGGATGTGCTCAAATGCGACGGTGTCTTTGTCGCGATAGGACACCAGCCGAACACCTCGGTATTCCTAGGTCAGATCGAACTGGACCAGAAGGGGTACATTGTCATCAGGGATCGTACAGCCACCAGCGTCGAAGGTGTCTTCGCCGCAGGTGATGTGCGAGACTTCCACTATAGGCAAGCAGTAACGGCTGCCGCTGACGGATGCCGTGCTGCCATGGATGCCGAGGACTACCTAGAAGAGAAGGGACTACGCAGCCAATAGGTAGCCGCATACCCACAAGGGCATGCATCCTCATAGCAAGTTCACTCTGGTAACGCATTTATCACATGATGGCTAACTATCAGAGTTGGTCCAACATGTTTCCCAAAATACTTGACCAGATTCAGGAGATCATGACAAAGGAGGTTGCCACCGCAGGGCCAGAGGACCTCTTGGTGACCGCGGCGAAGACCATGCTTGAAAGAAAGATCGGCTGCATCGTCGTAGTCGAACACGAGAAGGTGGCAGGAATAGTCACGGAAAGCGACTTGGTCCGGTGCGCTGCGTCAGGACATGACCCCAACCGCACATTGGTGAAGGACGTGATGAAAAGCCCATGCGTGACGTGCAGCCCAGAGGCGCGCGTCGAAGAAGCCTATGCGCTGATGAGACGGAACCAGATACGCCATCTGCCGATCGTCGACAAACAGGGCAAGGTTGTTGGCATCGTGACGATGAAAGATCTGATCTCTTTCGGGAAACTGATCCTGTAGCAGAACACTCGCCCTCCTGAGCCCGGTTCTTCGCATCAGAGGTTCATGATCGATTCCTTGCACCTAGAGGGCGGACGCTGGAACATCACGAGGAAAAAAGTCAGAGCAGTTCGGATTGCGGAGAGTCGTGCTAGAGTCCTAGACCGCCAAGTCCGGCAAGGGCTACGATTCCTAGGAATGCCAGAATGGCGAAGACGATTATCATGACGATTATTGCCACGATACCGATGAGCAGTGCTTTGCCCCAGCTCGCGTCAAAGAAGTGCTTGATCAGTGCTATCCACACTATCAGGGTCACTATGAATCCGAGCACACCGTGAACGAATACGCCAAGCACTGCGTTGATGATAGTGCCGAGGACTACGATCCAGAGCGCATCAGTGAATCTCGCCTTGGCTCCTCCGACCATTGAGCGACCGACCAGCCACAGGACCGGGGCTACGATGATAACGGCAGCGATTATCTGCAACACTACAGAGATGATGTCCATCTTCTTCCCTGAACCTAGCCTTGGACGCACAATACCATATAGCGTTATGCATTCAAGCGACTCCGATCCACGCACGGACATTGATCAGAAACCATCACGAAAGAGATTCGGGTGGAATAGGGCCGGAGCTCACTGTGAAATGGTCTAGAGATGTGGGCGACACGCGCTCCTCTGAGATCCTGATAGGCACCCTTGGTAGGCGCCATGCCGGACGTACTATGTAGCAGAATCTCTCTCAATCTGGCGACCGTTGCGACCATGACACATTGCGTTCCGTGATGCGAGGCAAGTTGGCTGTCAGACCCGAGAACGTCGAAGAGACGCACAGGCCATATGCCGCACATCTTCTCAGAATGGGTTCTCGAGATCAGAGTGTGAAAGACCCTGCAATCGCCCGAGCCTAAGGGTGGATGGCTCACCTCAAGGGTCACAGAAGAAATCTTATGAAGTAACAGGTGTAGGCTGGTTCTGGGCTGGGTAGTCCCGGCTCAGAGGCACGACACGATGTCCAGACAGCCCCAGCTACCAGAACATGTTTCAGATACATCAGTCCGGAGACCGGTAATATTCGTTTTCGTCACATTTTGTGCATCACTGCTCTTGGTATTGAGGGCACCCGATTTCTGGGCGATCCTAGTTCTGGAATTGAGTAGGTTACTGCAGCCTGTCGACGTGAACACCCACTGGCAGGCGATCTTGGCTCTTCGACACGGAGGAGAACTTTTCCAGAATCTGGTAGCTCAAATGCTTGCCAAGGGAGAGTGGGGTGTTCTGGAAGTCGGCACGCGTCCCATGCCGTTTGGGATACGGTTCAAGAGCGTGCTGATGATTGCTGCTTGCGACATTTCGGTAGTAATCCCTGCTCTAAATGAGGAGAAATACCTTGCAAGATGCCTCAAATCCCTCGTCTCCCAATCCGAAGGAGAGCCAGCGGAAATCATCGTCGTAGATGGCGGAAGCGCTGATCGCACAATCGAAGTGGCCAAGGAATACGCTAACAAGGTTCTCGTGGAACCAGCTCGGCCAGTGGGAGCCGCGCGAAATATTGGAGCGAAACTGGCAGAAGGTGATGTCCTAGCTTTCATAGATGCTGACACAATCGCGTGTGGGGAGTGGCTTGAGAAGATCTCCCGAACGTTTGATTCCAACTTGGGAGCAGTTGGTGTGACTGGCCCGACACTTCCGTATGAGGGAACAGCCTTAGATGGAATTGCCTATCATGTAGCGACTGGTTGGATGCAACGTTTCTCGTTGAGACTTGGACGACCGCATGTGTCGGGCTTCAACTGTGCATACCGGAGGAGGGCATTCTGGGATGCGGGGGGATTCGATGAGGATCGGGTCCTGTTGGAGGATGTTATGCTTAGCTTGAGAATGAGGCATCAGGGCCAGATTATTTTCGATCCTGGGATGATTGCGTACACGTCTTTGAGGAGAATCAAGAGGTACGGCTACCCATACCTACTAACTTACAACTTGGTCAACTGGGCTGTCATGCTGCTCTTCAACCGAACACTCGCATACCCGCAGGTCCGCTGAAGCCCGGAAGAAACCCACAAGAATGTGAACTCCGTCCGTACTAGGGACGGTAAGCAAGTATCGGGTCGGAGAAAATAGAAACGAGGTTTGGCCAGATCTAGGATGATGGAGTTCTTCAATTGCACCTTCGGCCTGTCACCTATTGATGTCCGTCGGACTCAGACTAAGCTGAAGTCCCACGGGCAAAAAGTCTGTGCTACAATCAGGAGATCAGGATCCTCCGGACGGACGCCACAAGGGAAAAGGAAGGACTTGCGAGTGACTATGACGTAGCGGAGATCCGATGTTCGCCGAAGAGAAACGATAGAGTCGGATACTCGTCAAGAACGAACAATGATCGCCTAGGGAACTGAGCGAAGATGGATGGTTCCCGAAAGCAGTTGATGACGCAGTCATTGCACTGAACGCTGTGCAAAAAATGGGCCTCATCATCTAGGGCATTGAAGAGTTTCCCTCGCAGGAAACACGGGTAAGTGTTTCCTAACCAATCGACGTAGACGACGTCTTCTCCTCCTCTGCAGTGGACGGCGGGAGGCTTTCCGCGGAGAAATCGTAGGATGTCTTCCAAGTAGACAGTCGGGTTCAGAATGCGGTGACCATCGCGCTTCAACTCCAAGATCGAGCGAATAGTTCGATAGACCTTCGAGGAGTCCGCGTCGGAGCCAACGCCACATAACCGATAGGTGTTCTCGTTCGACGTGGTTGGAAAACAGAAGGCTACGGGAGCGTCAAGTGTATGCTCCGTGTATTCAACGAAGGTCTGAATAGCTCCGTCTTCACAGAGCTGCGGGTTGAGGTAGGCGAGCGCGTAGACGCGTAGTCCGATGTGCTTGGCGTAGTGCAGCCTTTCCTCCTGTTTCGCTTGGATTCCGCGGTGCCTTCGTAGGCGTTCGCAGATTTCACCGTCCCAGTGATCGATGGAAACACTGAGCACATCTAGGCCAGCGTCTCGTAATTGCGCCAAGGTGCTCAGGGGGGAGGTGCCGTTCGTCGTCATCGATGTGACCAATCTCAGCCGGTTCGCGTGCTCAATGAGTGGAACAAGATCAGGATGAAGCGTAGGTTCGCCACCTGTGAAGTAGACGACCATAAACTTGTTGTCGTACAGAAACTGCAGCAAGCGAAAACCGTGATCCAGAGGAAGGTATGCCGGAGGGAGCCGGTGCATGTTACACATGATGCAGTGGCAGTTGCATGCGCTGGTGATGGCGAAGACCGCGGTTCGTTTGTACCCTCGAAGATAGAGACGGATCCGAGGAAGTGCAAGTAGGGTCAACCTGAATTCACCAATGTTCAACCCCTTCGTAGGTTAGAAGCCCTGCGGACCTTCTTGTGCGACAGTGGATGCTGGGCCATAGTAATCGAAATCCTTCAGGGAACCGTAGAAACGTATCGGCATCATCTCCAATTGGCTCTGAACCTTTGATTAAGCGCCCGGGGTGGGATTTGAACCCACGCGGCCCGAAGGGCCAACAGCTTGCTTGGCCCAATTCTTTGTGATCTCGAGGCTCAACGCCCGGCACATAGATGCGCTCAGGCTCTGTCGCCGTACCTGGCTCGGCAACCCGGGCTACATCGAACTCATGCCTAGCACCCATAAATGTCGTTCTCTGGGACCCATGGACCTCTTGTCCCCCAAAATCCCCGTACGGGCTTTCAACGATCGTGCTTGTTCTTATTGGAGCGGATTCATCCGCATGTATTGATTCGTGCCGGAATTCTTGGCCGTCAGCGGCCCAAGGCCATGATGTCGTAACATCATCGCAACGCAAGGGGAGCACGCGCTCCAAGAGGAATGACTCTGCGATTCATCTGGTATCGCGATCGCGTTCACGCATTTGCCTGAATATGACGGAGAGTAGAATAGGCTTAAGATATACCTCCCATGGAACCCTGCAGAGCCTACCGGCGAAGAGACCACTCTTGCAGCACTCGGTATGCGTCGTGTGCGGAAAGGAGATCACCTACACTTTCGGCAGACCACGACGCGTCTGCTCCCACGAATGCTATCTAATGTGGAAGCAGAGACGATACTATCGGGCGAAATTCCTCAAACGAGTCATCAGGATATCAAGAGCCGATGTCGAATTCGAGCCCTCTACTTGTGAATGTGGGTCTAAGGTGTTGGCATGGACGTTGGAGGGCGTCTTCTGCATGAAGTGCGGCCTCGAAAGCAGGTCCCACAGGTTCGAGACTTGGATCCCAGCAGAATTCATCCCAGTACCCGCCTGCAGGTGCTCGGGGTGCAAGCGCAAGACACCGTACCTGATCTGGCTGTATGCCTAGCGGACTTTCTGCCCACCCGGGGGAGTACTATTGACGGTCTACTGGTTCCTTTTTGGTGCATGTCTCCAGTTAGTGCATACCATGCCGCAGGGCTGGGTCCATATCAGCCTCACATGAAAATGCCATAGAATGATCATGACCGAGCTGGTTACGGACAACCGCTATAGGTACAGAGGGAAGCTGCTGAAGCTCCGAGTTGCACAAGTGACTTACCTAGCGGTTTCGAGACGACTAGAGAAATCGTGGAGCATCCGGGAGCAGTAGCCATCGTACCCATGCCGAAGTCAAGGACGATCTTGGTGACAAGACAGTACAGAATCGCAGCCGGAAGACGTATGCTTGAAATCCCGGCAGGAACACTTGAGGCAGGCGAGGACCCTCTCACATGCGCGAAGCGAGAACTCATTGAGGAGACGGGATATGCAACAAAACGGGTTCGGAGGCTAGTCTTGTGTTACTTGGCACCGGGGTACAGCACTGAGAAGATCCACTTCTACTTGCGAGCGATCTGGCGCCGGCGAAGGCAGCTCATCCAAAGGATGAGCGGATCACTCTTCGAAGAATGAGCCTACGGGAAGGGCTCAGCGCCGTCAAACATGGCAAGATCCAAGATGCAAAGATGATCTGTGCACTCACTACCTAGCCTAATAGGCCAATCTCAACCCACGTCATACCAACCGAGGGAATCTGCAGAGACCTAACGCGTAGCTGCGAGATCCGCGATATCGACGTTTATGCCCGACATTCCTTTGAGTGACGAAACCACCGTTGCAAGGCGGTCGATTGTCTCAGGTTTGGCGCCAACCAAGCCTCGCTCCGCACTCCGTATGGCGGCCTCTGCCTCGCCGAACAGGTTGTATACGCCCTGAGCAGCCGCGAGATTTCTGGCAAAGACGGCATCCACAGCGTCCTTGTGCATACGACTCACGACGCTTCCGGCCCTGTCGATGCTCCGAAAAGTGCCTTCCATCTCCTTTCCCTTCGGCCGAGGCCAGGTGTTCCTCGCAATGTCCGTTGCATGGTCTGCAAACTTCTCGATAAAGCTCGCCAAGATCCTATAGTCCAAGCAGTCTATTGCGGTGGCATCGAGCTTCTCAGCTATGGCGGCATCCGTCAGCGCAGCCCTGACCACTCTCACGAGAAGGAAATATAGTCTGTCAACATCCTCGTCGCGCTCGACCACGGTACGTGCTAATTTCGTGTCGCCTCCGACAAACGCGATGACAGAGTCTTTCTGCATCGCCAGCGCGATCAAGTGAAGTCTTCGTAGAATCCTATCAGGGAATAGGAGAGAAGGTTCGATGAGGCATTGCACTGCTATCTTTCTCGTGTCCTCTTCGACAATCTCGAGACCCACTAGACTTCTAGCGATTCTTCTGACCGTGTCCCTGACATCCGAATTGATGGCCTGTTGAGAGACGATCTCGAATACGTCGTATCCAAGCAGATACTTCTCCTCGATCTCGCGTTGGAGCAATGCGCTCGGAGTGAGCGTGACCGTGGTTATCTTGCGCTCCTGTTCTCCATACGGCTCGGCTAGGATCTTTCCATCCTTTCGTTCAGAGAAGCTGATAATCGAGCCTTTCTCAAGTTTGTTCTTGATGACCCATGCCTTTGGAAGGGTCGCGAAGAACGTCCCGTCGGACGTTTTCTGGACTTTTCGTAGATCCAAACCTGCCGAGGCACCATTGATCGGTTGGATGGCCGCTCAGATTAATCAACCGTTACAGGCAGCTCACCACGTCGTTTAAGAAATGCCGAACGTGATCTAGGGTCACCTGCTCTTCTAGCTTTCACGCAGGAGCGGAAGGTCCGTCATGCAAATTCAAGCGGAGTTCAGGCGAGTTGTCGAGCGCTTGGTCTCGGCTGGATGGCAGGTTGATCCTGAGGCCTTTGAACTTCTGCAAAGCTCATCCGGAAAGCTTGATCGTGACCGACTGACTGACGAGCTGCTCGCGACAGCGCAGAAGCAGGGTACAGCAGAACGCCTCATCGGCCGGCAACTTGTAGAAGAGGTTCTCGACCGCCTCCTTCCCTCAGTGGAGACCGTGCAAGTGGGGCAATCTCTTCGGACTGAGGTTCCCCCCGCAACGCAGATTCGGAGCGAAGTCAAGGTCTTGAGGGACCCCTCTGGCGCTATGGGTTCAGGATCAATCGAGGAGTTCAATCTTCACTTTCGAGACAGATTCGGGAAACTGCGTGCGATACTGCAAAGGAGAGCTGATGCACGAGAGGCCGGTACGCTTTCACAGGCCTTGAATGCGCACGCGAACGAGAGAGTCAAGTTCATTGCGATGATAATGGAGAAACGAGAGCGAGGGGGTAGGCTGTTCCTTGCAGTGGACGACCTTGAGGATTCTGCGAAGGTTCTCGTCCAAGCTGATCGCGATCGCCAACTCTACGAGACGGCTATGAAGTCTCCACTGGATCAGGTTGTGTGTATTGAGGCTGTGAAGAGCAGGGGCAACCTCCTCGTCGCCGACAGAATCACGCTTCCTGACATTCCTGACAGGAAACCCCAAGGCGCAAAGGAAGAAGTCCACGCAGTTCTCTTGTCGGACATGCACATTGGAAGTCGAAAGTTCCTGCAAGACGCTTTCAACCGAGCAATTCTCTGGTTGAACGGGAAGGTAGGTAATTCCCAACAAGTCCGCATCGCTGGCAGGGTCAAGTACGTCATTATCGCCGGAGATCTTGTCGACGGAATAGGCGTCTATCCAAGACAGGAGGAGGAACTCAGTATTCCGGACATCTACAAGCAGTACGAGTTTGCCGCTCAGTTCATCGAACAGATTCCGGACTACATAGAGGTGATTCTCATCCCGGGCAATCACGACGCCGTAAGGCAAGCACTTCCCCAACCGGCAATTCTCAAGGAGTTCGCCGAACCCGTCTACGAGTCGCGGTCAGTCACTTCGCTCGGAAACCCATGCGAAATCGAACTCCACGGTGTGCATTTCCTGCTTCATCACGGCCGAAGCCTAGAGGATTTGCTCACGACTGCCCCGGGAATGACTTTCCAGAGACCCGAGAAGGCAATGGAGCTTCAGTTGAGATGCAGACATCTTGCGCCGGAATATGGTAATCGGACATCGATTGCTCCCTTGCGAGAGGACCATCTCGTAATTGAACAACCACCTGACGTATTTCATTCAGGACACATTCACGTGTTCGGCCGAGAGAACTATCGTGGGACCCTCGTTGTAAACTCCGGTGCTTGGCAGGCTCAGACTGACTATCAGCAACGAATCGGCCTTAACCCGACCCCGTGCCTACTTCCTGTCGTGAACCTTCAGACCCTGGAACTTGGCGTTACGGATTTCATGTCGACAAGTAGCTAGCTCGCGTGCGGCGAGCGCCAATCCTTTCGCCGTGATCGCGGCGACCCTGATTGGCTCAGGGACTCTTGAAGTGATACAGTAAGACTCGATAATCCTCTTTGCCTTCGCGCATGAGACACCAACCGACTCAAAGTACAATGGTCTCTCAGATGCTTTTGGTGCAAATGCATGTACGGGACCTAGTCCACGAACCATTTCCCAACGCGTCTTCCAGTCTGGGAAATGCTTCTTGAGGGCACACCTGACGGAATAGTTATCCGGCTTGTCTCGAGAAACAATGATGACCGGTACGTGAAGAGTCCTGCAGAGCCTTCTAGAGTTGACGAGGTTGAATCCTGCAAAGGAGGCGCCTGAGAGAAAGATCACGTGTGTGCGCGTCTTTGATACGAGGGCGAGAATCACGTCTGTTGCGTCTAGCCCATCAACTTGGAGGACGCCCAATCGCATCTGCTCGATCGAGAGGCCACGGAACCATACCGCAAGGAGGGACGCGTACGCATGTCGAGTCTTCGTTCGAGCCGGGGGTGATGGACCGTCGTCTATGCCTACAGCCCTACGTACTTGATGTGCGCTTCTGAAGGGATCTGGGCACGTAGCCGAAGATACGTCCGACGAGGGTATCCTCCGAATATGTTTCGATTATGACTCTAGGTGAGACTCCCAGCCTTATCTTCTTGGTTCTGCCGTACCTGCCGAAACTCACGACCCTCGCGTTGAGGATCCCCATCACATCCAGCTCGTTCACCAAGCCGCTAACTCGCCTCTGTGTGAGAGGATCTAGAGCGACGACGGAACACAGCTCGTGGTACACCTCGTAGATGTCACCGGTGATGACGCCCTCAGGGCTCTGATTACTCGCCAAGTACGCGCAGAGCAGTACAATCTTTGAGTGTACGGGCAGCGACTTCAGAACCTCAGCGACCCTGTCATGCTCTATCTTATGTTGTGCACGTCTGACGTGGTCTTCTTCGATGTTGCGCGCTCCTTCACGTTCCGCCAACTCGCCCGCAACGCGTAAAAGATCTAGGGCCCTTCTTGCGTCTCCGTGTTCACCAGCAGCCAACCCTGCGCAGAGACGAAGAGGCGGATCCGATAGAGAGCCTTCTGCGAATGCGAGCTTGGCTCGTTCGAGGAGTATGTCGTAGAGCTCATTAGCGAGATAGGGTCTGAAGACAACCTCTTCTTCGCTTAGGGAACTCAATACTCGAGGGTCGAGAAACTCCTTGAAGTGTAGGTCGTTCGAGACACCTACTATTCCAATCCAGCTTTGTAGAAGCTCCTCATTGAGCCGGGTCAAGTCGTAGAGCAAAGAATCATCTTGACGGCCCTTGACTAACGCATCGATCTCGTCCAAGACCACGATCAGAGCCGTTCTGTCGCCGTTAAGAGCATTCTTGAACCTGTCTACGACCTCGCCGGATGCCAATCCCGTGAACGGGATCTCAACACCCACACACCTACACAGATCAGCGAGGACTCGGTAGTTGCTGCCTGCCATACGACAATTGATGTAGGAGATGCGAACGGGAGCCCCGATGTCCTGAGCCTTCTTCTTGAGTCTCTCCAAGACGAATTTGGCCACTATGGTCTTGCCGGTTCCGGTCTTCCCGTACACGAAGAGATTGGATATCCTTGAGCCACTGAGTGCGGGAGCGAGAATGGCGCCGAGTCTCTGGATGTGCTCGGCACGATGAGGAAGCGACGCAGGTATGTAGTCGCTCCTGAGAACGTCACGATTGACGAAAACTTGCGGTCCAGTGAGGAAGTTGTCGAAGATTCCTTCGAGAACGTCCTTGGACTGCATGAAGGTGATCGCTCCAGTGGTAAGACCTGTGGTTCTGGTTGAAGTCATAATAACCATCGTTGTCGAAAGAACGAGAGTAGACGCAACAGAAAAATTGACGGTAGAAGGGGAGGGAAAAAAGGAGGAGCAGAGAGACCCCGGCACCCCATCGTTTCCGATGGACATCGATGGTCCTTGAGTTGGTGAGGTTAGGCAGGAAGTAAGTTCCTCATTTGGTATACGCAAGTTCGGAGTGATAATGCCGGCGCAGTGTTCTAGTGTAGTATTCACACGACAATTTCGAATCGTAAGCTCCTATGTTTCTCATTGTGAGTGGCGCTCCACTGGAAAGAAAGGGGTTCCCCTCTACGCTGTGGGAGGTGAACGCCCCTTCGCTTTTCCAGCGTTCATGGGGGTTTCGTTCGCCTTGGGGCCGGGGGGCATGTTCTTCGTTCTCATTCCGTGAAAGGTTGCGTACCCCTTCGTTTCCTGTGGAGACTTCACTGCTTCTGCTGGAAAGACCGTGGAGATAGCATACATATACCGGGCGGGCAATAGATGTGAAGTTCACAAACTCCCGTCGAGCTGTCTTGGCTTGGGTGTGAAACGTCTTCGCATTGAGTTCTACGACGAGTCAGGCTGCCGTCACACTATTTCGCTGGATGGAGCAATCACTCGCGAAAAGGTCGGCAGGATCCTCGACTACGCAGAGCTCATGGCTGCTCTTCCTTCGAACGCCGGTATCTCTTCCTCCCAATACCCACGTACCAAGCTAGAGCGTATTCGTGACCTAGTACTTCACAGGCTCAGAGACTCCGTCTTCTCTTCGGACCAAGTGACTGCGCTCTACCAAGACCTTTACGGCGAACGCATACCCTTGACGACAGTTGCCACGTATCTCTCTCGGCTCGTCGACAGAGGACTGCTACGTCGGTCTGGTTCTTCAGCCCGGTGGCATTACTGTCTTGCCGAGCCTCCGCTCAACCCTCAGCTTGAGTAGAGGCTTCCGGCATCTCCTCTCCCATCGCGGTTCTGACTCGGTTGTTTAACCTGTACTCGTATGGTTGTCGATTGGTCTCTCTCTCAACGAAGCCCTGTTCGAACAACAGCTTCATCAACCTAGCTGTGTGTTCTCTCGACTTTGTCATTAGGCGTGAAATCTCAGGACCGGCTTTCGGACCGCCCATAAGGAGTTCCAAGACTTGTTTCTCGGTCGACGAAAGTCTAGTCAGCGTCTGTCTTGTGACAACTCCTACCGCGATCGGTGTTCCATCCTGCGTACCCCGTTCAGCTATGCTTAGTCTGTCCACGTGGCGACGTAATTGCTGCAGCTGTACCTCGGCATCTTTCAGCTTCTTCTGCAGATCGTCAACCTTTTCGACAAATGCCTTCGAGTTGCTTATCCAGTCCTGCATGTATCCGAGCAATCGTTCTCTGTCCTCCAAGCGCATGTCTTCCCTTAGGCGCACTTGGCTAGCAGTTAGAATCTGCACATCCTCCGACAGAGCCTTCGTCAACTTCTCGTTTTGGCCTATGCGACTTGACAGCGAGGCCACCATTGCGGACAAGAGCTGCCTTGCCTCGCGATAGCTCATGCGTGAAATGTCGAACCTCCTAAGGACGATCGACGCGAGAAGGGCGCCGAAACCACCCCAGGCTGCAGCGTATAGCCAGAAATAGTCCATTTTCATCCTTCTCGTCTAGGTATCGACTTCACGTGCTTTTATGTCTTCAATCCACACTCCTTGCCAAACTTGATGGGCCTAGCAGGGTGATCTTGCTGTGACGTCACACATGAATTGCCGTTGTGATCAGTAGTGTCTGACGAGCGCTGATCTGCCAGCAGCTCTTCAGATCCTCGCAGCGCGAGACTCTTCACTTTGTGCTCAAAGAATGCGTCCTTTGCTGAACCAGGTACGTCGTGAACCTCACTGGCATCTGGGTGCCAGTTCAGCATTTCGCGGTGTGACCTGTGTGACGTCACACCATGCTCAACTGACGTGTCCGTCTCGTCTCCATTGTACCCACTATCACGTCGCGTGTTGCTCTTGCTTCAGCCGGCGGGTCCCCGCAAGTTCGCCAACCGCCACGTACAAGGCGTCCTCCAAGGCTTTAGTGGCATCACGAACCTCCTTGTCCTGTGCTGCACGTGTTTCGTGCTCCGTATCCAGAAAAGTCTTCATTTCATCGCCTAGCCTGAGGAAAGGCTCTAGTTTGGGGCTATCGAACATGCCGAAGTACGCGAGTAGAAAAACGGTGTATATCGACCTGACCACGTTCTGTCGTGCCTGAGACAGCGATCGGTTAAAGGCGCCTTTGGACACTTTCCGCAGCGTCGATCGCAGCATGAGTCGTCCATCTTCAGGTAGAGGCTTGCCAGAGGTCCAGAATACATCTATCAGCAAAGTGGCAAACTGAACCTCAGTCAGATGGCTGTTCTCAAGTAGGAGTCGTGCAAGGTGGTCATGCCGCAGTTTGTCTAGAGACCAGTCGATAGGCGAATCGAGTTGTTTTGCGCTCATGTCCGGTTTTCCTCAGGGAATACAGTTTCGTATCCCCGGGTTATCGTCATGCAGTCTGATAACTATTGTCGAATCCGGCTCGTCCTTGGAACGTTGAAATAAGTCAAGCATCACCCATGCGCGTGTGAACGAGGATGGGGCGTCGCCGTCGCCGCGTCATCAGAATCGTCAAGAAGAAGCTCCCGACTGTATTTACTTGTCCAGCCTGCAGCGAGGAAGCCATGAAAGTCACCTTGCCGAAAGGAGCCGGCACAGCGGTGATTCACTGTGCGTCATGTGGAGCCAAGGACGAGTTTGATGTCCCGCGCGGCACACACATGGTAGATGTCTACTGCAAGTTCACTGACAAATTCTATGCAACAGAGAAGATCCAGCCCACTGCTCAAGCGACCAGCACCGACACAGCCTGACAGAGATTTCTTTATGGTGGCGCTGGTGTGACCGAGCGCGCCACGAGTAGGATTAAATGCACTCGCCCGCTGATCCATCTTGGCCACCATTCACTTGCCGGGGCCTTGCAGTGAGGAGCGCCGAGACCGACCATCTTCATCTTCAGTTTGACGAGCTCTACAAGGTCGCAAAGCTGGCCCGCTCGAAGGGCCTCGATCCCCAACTCGAACCCGAATCGAACGTCGCGAAAGACGTAGCTGAGAGAGTTGAGAAGTCGGTCGGCCCCTCGGGCATAGCGAAGAGGATCAGAGAACTCGCGTTAATGATTCCACGAGAGGAAGTCGCGATTAAGATCGCAGAGGAGATAGCGGTTGCGCGTTTTGCATCGGAAGGAGAGAGTGCTGCTGAGCAGGCGATTAGGACTGCGGCGGCAATATTGGACGAGGGTGTTACTGCTGCTCCGCTTCAGGGGATCAACACTGTCCGAGTGAAAAGTAATCCTGACAATACGAAGTATCTTGCGCTCTACTTCGCTGGACCCATCAGGTCTGCAGGGGGAACCGAGATGGGGCTCAGTGCCGTGGTTGCTGATTATGTCCGCCAGATAGTCGGGCTGAGTAGGTACAGAGCGACGGAGACAGATGCCCGCCGTTTCGTCGAGGAGCTCAGGCTCTACGAACGTGAGGTCGCTAGGTTCCAGTACAAGGTTCCAGACGAAGAGCTGTTCAATGTCATAATGAGGCTCCCGGTCGAGATCACTGGAGTCGAGACAGACCCAGTTGAGGTTGCCTCTTACAGAAATGTTCCGAGGATCGAGACGAACCGTGTTAGAGGAGGTGCCCTACGAGTCGTCAACGACGGTCTCGTAGGTCGCAGCCAGAAGGTCCTCAAGATAGTTGAGAGACTGGCTCTCCCAGGATGGGACTGGTTGCGTGATCTTCGTCAGCCCTCCACTGAGGCTGAGGAAGTGAAGGAACTGATGTTCATGGAGGACGTCGTCGCTGGACGGCCCATCTTCTCTCTTCCAGCAGTTCCTGGGGGATTCAGGCTTCGGTATGGGAGGACACGCGCGACAGGCATGGCGGCTGTCGGAATGCATCCATCCACAATGGTCGTTCTGGATGACTTCGTCGCAACCGGCACTCAGTTGAGAATGGAGAGACCTGGAAAAGCTGGCATCGTCACGCCAGTCGACACAATCGAGCCTCCAATTGTCAAACTCAAGGACGGCTCAATCGTTAGGGTCGAGACAGTTGACCAAGCGCGACAGATACAGAAGTCGATCGAGTCCGTGCTCTTCCTCGGAGACCTGCTTGTATCCTTCGGCGAATTCCTCGAGAACAATAGACCTCTTGTCGTATCGGGATTCACCGAGGATTGGTGGGCCGGCCTACTCGAGAACAGAATTCACCTTGGCTTCCAATCTCTGACGGAGGTCGCGCATGCCTGTGGCGTATCTCGACCTCGACTGCAGTCGTTCATAGCCGACCCACTGCGCTCGGTCCCATCCCCCGGTGAGACTCTTCTCTTATCCCAACGACTCCGAATTCCACTTCATCCACGGTATACTTGGTTCTGGGAGAACATATCGGCTGGTGACTGGATCTTCCTCAGAGAGACAATCCTCTCGCATCTCAGCGGATCCAATCGCTCTTCAGGTAAGATTGCGATCCCTCACGATCGGAGACTGAAAGATCTCCTCGAGACGCTGTGCATGCCCCACACAGTCAAAGATGGTCTGATCTCCTTTGGCGAGGAGGTCATCATCCTTGCCGTGTGTCTTGGCATAGGCAAGCCAATTGCGAAGCATAGTGCAAGCGAGGGGTTGGAGGCTGCCCAAGTAGCCGCAGGTTTCCCGATCATTTCTCGGCGTGGAACGTTGATCGGTGCTAGGATGGGGAGGCCTGAGAAGGCCAAGAGGCGTGAGATGCGTCCCGTTGTGCACTCCCTCTTTCCATTGGGACTCACAGGCGGCCCCAGACGGAATATCGCCGAGGCCGCGAAGTCAAGAAGCGTCGTCGAGGTTGACCTGATCAGACGTCGATGCAAGAGCTGCAGGGAACTCACTCATCAGAACTCCTGCCCCAACTGCGGAAACAGAACAGAGGTCGAAGCAATCTGTCCTAAGTGTGGAAGAGTGGTTGCACAAGGGGCATGTCCGGTATGCAGAATACGATGTCTCTCATATGATAGAAGAACGGTCTCATTGAGCGAGATCTGGAAGGATGCCTCCAAGAGACTCGGGCTAGCAGATGAACCTGAGGTTGTCAAGGGCGTCAAGGGTTTGACGAGTGGATCGAGATGCCCTGAGCGGCTAGAGAAGGGCATCCTCAGAGCAAAGCATGATCTCTCGATGTTCAAGGACGGAACTGCAAGGTTCGATGCAACCAACGCCCCACTGACTCACTTCAGGCCCGCAGAGATCGGAGCCCCAGTCGACAGACTTCGGAGCCTTGGCTATGATCTCGATGTCGATGGCAACCCGATCGAGCGAGCTGACCAGCTGCTACCCTTGAAGTCTCAGGACATTATCGTCAATGAATCGTGTGCAGACTACCTAGTCAGAGTGGCAAAATTCGTCGACGATCTCCTAACGAGATTCTACGAGCTTCCACCCTTCTATAATGCGCAGTCACGCCTCGATCTGATCGGACATCTAGTCATCGGTCTGTCACCTCATACCTCTGTCGGCGTTGTAGGTCGCATCATCGGTTTCACAAAGGCGAGAGTCTGTTTCGCTCATCCTTTCTGGCATGCATCAAAACGCAGGGACTGCGACGGCGATGAGGATTCTGTTACATTGGCATTGGACGTTCTACTCAACTTCTCAAGATCGTTCCTTCCATCTCGTATCGGAGGGATCATGGATGCCCCGCTTCTCCTCACAGTTGTGATGAATCCCTCAGAAGTAGCTCGTCAGGCCTTCAACATGGAGACTGTAGGTCGTTTTCCAATCAGGTTCTTTGAGGAGGCGTCGAGGAATGCCGATCCCGGATCCCTCACTGAGCTGATCGATGTCGCAGCTCACAGGCTAGGAACTGAACAGGTTCTTCTACCCATCGGCTTCACACACGAAGTCTCCGACATCAATGCTGGGACTCACGAAAGTGCCTACACACAACTTCCCACAATGCTAGAGAAAATGAAGGGCCAGCTAAATCTGGCAGAGAAGATACGAGGGGTTGTGGCGGCAGACGTAGCCCGCCGGGTGCTCTCAACTCACCTGATGAGAGACCTAATCGGAAATCTGAGAGCCTTCTCAACTCAACGCATGCGCTGCATGAAATGCAACGCCAAGTTCAGACGCCCACCTCTGCGTGGAGTGTGTCCAAGTTGCGGAGGAAAGATCACGATGACTGTCTATAGAGGGACCATCGAGAAGTACCTTGATATTGCCCGTGACCTTGTCCGACGCTACGACCTAGGTGCCTACAACGAGCAGAGACTGCTTCTTCTCGAAGAAGAACTGAAGTCCTTATTCTCAGAACAAGTCATCGAGGAGAAGCAGCAGCCTGCGCTCTTGGATTTCATTTGAGCATAGTGATTGAGAATGACAAGGACGGAGATACATCCGAAGGCGCGCTTGTCCACAAAACGGAACGTCAAAGCAGGGCTGAGGGCTCGATCCAAGATATTGTTCACCTTGGAGGAGGCTAGAAGAGGTACCCCTGACATCGCGAAACGGAGTGGCTTGGGCTATGGTTGCATCATGTACCATCTCCGAACAATGAGAATAGAGCGGCTTGTGGAGCGCTCTAAGAGACGCCCCTATGTTTGGGAGCTAACAGGATTCGGCCAGCAACGTCTTGATTCCTAGATTTTGAGGGCATGTGCCGGCTTACGTCTGGGGATAGCTAGCCGTAATAGTAAGCCGACCACATTCCACATCTAGTATTCCCGAGGGTTTGAATGTGGTCACCACCCTGAGGGTGTATGAGAGGCCGATACTCAACGCACCAATCATGATCGCAGTCCTGCCAGGGGTTGGTTCGGTCGCATGGCTCGCGGTAAACCATCTGGTGAGAGAGCTGAAGGCGGAGTTGTTTGCTGAATTGTATTCGCCGTCGTTCTCGCCGAAAGTCTGGCTGGCAGATGATGGAACCGTCAAGCCAGTGAAAGGGGACTTCCATTTCGCCAGAAGAAAGGGAACTGGCGACCTCGTATTCTTCACGGCGAACGAGCAGCCGTACTCGCCCGAAGGGCAGTACGAGCTTGCAGACCGGGTTCTGGAATTCGCGGAAGTGCTCTCCGTCAAGAAGTTAGTCACGATGGGCGGAATGGCGACGGATCGTTCTGCAGAGACACCTCGCGTCTATGGTGGCTGCACTGATCTATCCTTAGTGGCTGAACTCGAGAGGCACGGCGTCCTCAAGCTTGCGGGTGGCTCAATAACCGGCACAAACGGGTTGCTCTTCGGACTCGCGAAGCCCAGATACATCCAAGCCATCTGTCTCCTAGCGGAGACACCGGGCTATGCGTCCCCTGACTTCGGTGCTGCCCGCGCTGTGGTCGAAGTAATCTCAAGGATTCTCCCCGTTGATGTTGATCTGTCAAATCTTGAGAGGCAGGCAAAGGAAGACAGGGAAGCGATGGCCCGAGCAAAGGAGCCTAGCAAGCCGTGGGGACGACCTGAACCGCGAAAACCAACTTCCGACCGTGAACTCTCCTATGTGAGTTGACACCTCATCAATTGGGAGCATGCGGCCAGACAGTAGAAGGCGTCTTAGCAAATACGTCATAAATGGCATCTTACCATATTCACGAGTGAGAGAGATGTTTCCGGAAGAAGATCTGAGAACTGCATCAACGATCTTCAACGCACTTGGCAGCGTTGTCAGGTTGAGAATACTGAAGATGCTTATCGAGACGAAGAAACCTCTTCACATAAAAGCGGTTGCGAGAAACCTGAGCATGGACTACGCGACCGTCTACAGACACGTCCACGTTCTCAGAACGGCAAGACTGCTCGAGGTCTTTGAGGTCGGTAGGTCGCGAGTTCTCACGCCACGAAAACCGGACCTAGTGAGCGAACTGCTTCAGAAAACGAAGCAGATCGAAGTATAGTCAGTTACTCTGCAGTCTCCGGAAGGCCGTTGTGGGAATATAGTGATCTAGAAACGTTCGGAAGCCACTGTGTCCTGCTAGGGTCGCCGTGAATACACTCATCACAGCGATCTCAAAGCAAGCTTTCGTCAGAATAGGTACGACAAACGCGGATAGGAAAGCTTCGTTGGGAAGAACAAACGGAATGAATACCGTGAATAGCACATAGATCCATGCGGCCTCAGGAACGAAGCCTAGCAGTACGATCGGGATCAGGACTAACGTTCTCTGCTGTGATGACTTTACAGCGCGTGTGAGAAGACCGACGGTGATGCCGCTGATCGCTTTTCCGACACTCGTGCCGAATCCCAAGATACCCAACTGACCTCCTATGAATCCGAAGAAGGCAGACGGTAGAATTCCGGCAACAAATCCCGCTAGCGCTCCGACAACCGGACCTGCAAAAACTGCAGCGACGAAAACTGGAAGTGACGAGAAGTCAAGTGCCACTTGACGAACCATTGTCGGCGCAATCGTGATAGCAGCGAGGACGTTACCTAGAGCGCCCATCGACAGGGCGAATGTCAGATCTCTGGTCGAGAGTGCAGGCATGCCCAGCGCCTCGTTGTCGTTAATGCTTGGAGCGGTATAATAATTGTCTTGGATGTTATCAATAAAGGGCAATTCTGACATTATATCAATGCCAGTTCGCCATTTATTGAGCGCTCGAGGGTTAGCTTATAGAAACGGGGCGCCAACTCGGCTGGGACATAGGATTGCATGTGGTGGTTCTTGCAGGGGGAGTCGGTGCAGCAAGGTTCCTTCAAGGTCTCACGAAACTGATCTTGCCTGAGGATCTGTCGTGTGTTGTAAACACCGGCGATGATATGCTTCTCCACGGCTTGCACATCTCACCGGATCTGGACATCATCGTATACACCCTAGCCGGAATAGTCGACGACACAAAAGGATGGGGAATCCGTCAAGACACCTTCAACTGCCTTGAGGCCCTCAGAGACCTCGGATCTGAGGAATGGTTTGGACTCGGCGACAAAGACCTCGCAACACACATCTTCAGATCAGAGTTGCTGGAGAGTGGGCTCCATCTTTCAGAAGTCACGAGCACCTTGTGCAAACGATTGGGGGTCAGGTCAGATGTCATTCCAATGACCAATGACAGATTCGAAACATGGATTCAGACAGACGCCGGTTGGATGCACTTCGAGGAGTACTACGTGCGAAGAGGTTGCAGGGACCAGGTGAAGGGCATCGAGTTTCGTGGATTGGATAGTGCGCGGCCGGCACCGGGCGTGCTGCAGCGGCTGACTGATGCCGACTTGGTAATCGTCGCACCGAGCAACCCGATTGTCAGCATTGGAACAATCCTAGCCTTGCAAGGAATACGAGAGACGCTCCAGCGCAGGCAGAAGCCCGTAGTGGCAGTCAGTCCCATTGTGGCGGGGGCACCTCTGAAGGGCCCAGCGGACAAATTCATGGTGCATTGTGGTATGGAAGTCTCACCGAGGGGCGTGGCTGAGTTCTACAAGGACTTCCTCGATCGACTTGTCTTGGATAACGCCGACAAGGAAATGATCGACGGCATCGTCTCGATCGGGATTGAAGCGGTAGCGACGAACACTATCATGAAGACGATGGAAGATAAGGTGCATCTAGCAGAAGCCACATTGACATCTCTCAGCCGTCGATGAGATCCTCCCTCCCAGAGGATGTCTGACAAGGCGAAAGCTGGATGAAGACCTATGCAATCGTGCCGGTTCACGAGTTCTCTGTCGGAAAGACGCGTCTAGGTAGGGCGCTTCGGAAGAAGGAGCGCGCGGAGCTAAGCCTTGCCATGATGTCGGATGTATTAGACGCCCTCTGCCGGTCTAGGGAGTTAGAGCGGGTCGTGCTCGTCACTCGGGACGCGGACGCGACTTGTGCTGCATTGATGAGAGGCGCCATGGTTCTATGGGAGGGTCATTCCCACGGTTTGAACCGGGCAGTTAGGAGGGGTATTCGCTTTGCCGAGCGCGAAGGCGCAGATCAGGTATTGATAATCCCTGCCGATATCCCCCTAGCGAAACCGGCCGACATTGCACGAATACTGCGGGAGGGGCGCAAAAGCGATGTCACCATCGTTCCCTCATATGACGATGGGGGAACCAACGCTCTCCTTCTACGTCCGCCTCGCGTGATACCGGTCTCTTATGGCAGATCGAGTTACAGACGTCATTGCAGACTGGCTCGAAACCGAACAGTACGTCTCCGAATACTGAGACTTCCTTCGTTGCAGCTCGACATAGACCGACCCTTAGATCTCAAGCGAGCTTGTGCCGCGTCGGGGAACACAAGGTCTCAACTATTGCTCAGAAAGCTCGTTGGACACTGAAACCTGAAACCGGGTCGCGGCGAACTCAGATCACGTCAACTTGAGGCCATTTCGAATGAGGAAGTCCTTGGCTGCTACATCGTGTTCCTCGATCCACCCTGTTGCACGCGTCTTCCACTTGAGATGCTCAGTGTACGTGGTTTCCTTCCCTGAGTATTTCTGGTAGTAACCTTCTTGCTTCATCGCTTCGTCCGCAACACGGAGGTACTCCTTGATCTCTTCGGTTGCGGTGTCTCGGTACTCATTTCTGTGCACCACTGCTCCGACCGGCCACCTTGGTCTGAGAGGAGGAGATTCTGCAGGATATCCGACACAAATCCCGAGAAACGGTATGACCCCTTGAGGAAGATTCAAGGCGTTGGAGACGTTCTCCATCTCGTAAAAGACCGCTCCGACAAAACAGCTTCCCAAACCCATGAGGAGAGCTGCCGTCGCCACATTCTGAGCAACCATGCTTGCCTCGACGATCGAAAAGAGCTTCGCGTACAAGCCTTGGCTGTGTCGCAAGTGGTAGTCATGCCCTAGATGGTCGAGCATCATGCGGAATCTCCGCATGTCAACGCAAACGAGTATGAATGCCGGGGATTCTTCGACAAACCTCTGATGGGTGATCCGACCGATCTTGGACCGTTTCTCTTGATCATCGACAATGATCAGGCTGTAGGCTTGGAAGCCGCCTGGGCTCGCTGTTCTCTGTCCTGCGAGGAGGATCCTGTTTAGGATCTCTTCGCCTACTGGATCTTTCCTGAATCGGCGAATACTTGTTCTCTGAAGCATGACGTCAACGGCAGTACTCAACGTATGTCACATAATCTGGGAACACAGTCGCTAACTAAAGCTTGGCGTAGTCTGAGACTAAGGTGCGCACTATAGTCTCGACTTTTCATGCGCTTGCCTAGGTTTCGATTGTCGCCTGCGAACGATGTTGCTGGGACATGATTGATTCACTGGGCAGTCGGGGCAGAGCGGCCTCAATGCTCGGCAGATTTTCCGGCCAAAACGTATCATGGAGAGGTGCATTTTCGTTCTATCTTGGGCTGGAACCAGTCTTTCAAGCGCCAGTCTTGTCTCCTCATATCCAGCATTCTCTCGGACTATGGCGAGCCGCTTGGCGACCCGCATGACGTGTGTGTCGATGGGTAGGGTTGGATGGCCGACCACGAATGCGAGCAGGATGTCCGCCGTCTTGTAGCCCACGCCTGGAAGTTCCATCAGAATCGATCTAACTTCGTGTGGTGGTTGTGTGAGGACGGAATCAAGATCGCCTCCGAAACGATCAAGGATGATCCTCGAGACTTCCCTTATTCTGGGGGCCTTGACCCTATACAGTCCCGCCGGCCTGATGCATTCCATCAGCTCCTCAAGCGGAGCCCTCGCGAGAGCTTCAGGAGTGATCTCAAATCGGGTCTCCAGCCTACTCATTGCTTGGTCCCTGTTCAAGTCGTTCGTATTCTGTGACAGCATGGTTCCAATCAGCGCAGCAAAGCTCGTCGTGGATCCGGCCCAACTTCGGGTGGGAAACTGATGCAGGATCTTCTTGAGCATGTCCTTCTGCAAAGTGACTGACGGCATCTTCATCCTCAAAGCCGGTCTCACGTATCTTGCATACGGACTCGGACTCTCAAGCCTTCCTCGAACATCTCTTTTGGATTCGATGATAGTGGGTAGGAGGACGAGACGGAACGTAGGGACTCGCCGACGGCTCGTAACGCACGGGATGCTCACGTCTGCGCTCTACAAGTTCCTACTTTGCTGAACGAGCTACTTCCTTCACGACGCCCTCGAACACGTCAAGCCCCGCATGTAACAATTCATGACTGATGATCAAGGGTGGTGCGAATCGCATCGTGGACTTGCCGGCGGTTATGATAGCAAGTCCTCTCTTGAAGCATTTCGTCATGATATCTTGCGCAAGTTCTGAGCCGGGCTCTTTCGTGTCTGGGTCTTTAACGATCTCGGCACCTACCATGAGCCCTTTCCCGCGCACGTCTCCGATTATCTCGAACCTGCTCTGCATTTCCCTGAGTCGATTCAATACGTATGCTCCTTGCTTGGTCGCATTCTCAAGTAGCTTCTGCTCTCTGATCGTGTCGATGACAGCGAGGCCAGCTGCGCAGGCAACCGGGTTGCCGCCAAAGGTCGTCGCGTGCGACCCACCTTCCCAGTCCATCAGTTCCTCATTGCTGACCAATGCGCCCACCGGCAAGCCTGAGCCGACAGCTTTTGCTACACACACTGCTTCAGGAACAACATTGAAGTGCTCAATTGCGAACCATTTTCCTGTTCTTCCAACGCCTGACTGGACCTCGTCGTCTACCATGACTAGGTCATGCTTGTCGAGGATCTTTCGCAGACGCGGGAAGTAGTCGTTTGGGGGGACTATGTAGCCTCCTTCCCCCTGAACGGCTTCCACAAACATGGCGGCAACGTTTTCCGTCGGAATGTACTTGCCGAGAACTTCTTCCTCAATGAAGTCAGCACACCAGAGATGACACTCGGGATAGGAGAGATGGAAGGGACAGCGGTAACAGTAGGGATAGGGCACATGCGTTACTCCAGGCACGACCGGGAAGAAGTGTCTACGTTGGACCGGTTTGCTGGCCGTTAGGCTCACAGCTCCTAGCGTGCGCCCGTGAAATGCGCCAGAAAAGGCTAGGAAGAGGCTATTTCGGGTATGCCACTTCGACATCTTCATGGCAGCCTCCACCGCCTCGGCTCCACTGTTGCAGAAGAAGACTCTCTTCGAAAACGACCCAGGAATGATCTTGGTCAATTCCTGACCGAGGTCCACCATGGCTTGATAGTAGAAGTCAGTGTATGAGTAGTGGATCAGTTTCTTCGCCTGTTCTGTGATCGCAGTAACCACCTTCGGGTGACAATGCCCGACGTTAAGAACGCCAAGTCCCGAATTGAAGTCGATGTATTCGTTACCATCGACATCTCTTACGATACAGCCGGATCCGGATTCAGCCACGAGCGGATACCATCTCACCACGGACTTTGAGATGCATGATTCATCACCACGAATGAGGTCACGCGCTTTCGGTCCTGGAGGAGTGACTACTATCTTCGGATACCTCGCTTCTGCGCTCATCTCGACTACACCGGTGGGTCGAAAGCTACCCGTGTCGGGTCAAAAAGCGTTTGGGACGTAGCGAGCCCGCTGATCCGTGTCTCGTTACTTGCCGAGTAGGATCTCGATGGTTGAGATGCTTCCTCGAGTTCCGTCCTGACGCGTAACTTCTTCGGACCCTATCTCAATGTTCTCGATCTCAAGGTCCTTCAGAAACGAGTTCCTGAGCATCAGCACTGTGTCGACAGCCTTCGCTATCGCTTGACCTCGAGCACGAACCATGATCTCATCAGCACCAGAGTTGAAGAGCGTAACGCATGCGACAACGTAGTTCATGAGCGGTTTCTTACCGATTCGAACCAAGTTTGCCTGTTCCATGACCGTGTTCACGCTGAGCGCAAAGTTGCTGGAGCTAGGCTGTCCCTTGCCTGTTGAAGGTGCGGCCGCCTGTACCTTGCCCGCTGGTCCTATAAGAATACCGATCACTAAGCTTGATGATTATTTCAAGCACGTATAGATCTCGCTTGATGATTCCTTCAACTTTGAGCTTACTTGTCGCCGCTGTGCTGTCGAACTCAACCTACTAACTCTTTAAACGTGCGAGTTGTCGTTGATACGTCGCAGCTTTGAGTTCCGAGAGGTCTCCTCCGGGTGCCGGGTTTCTTCATGATGATAGGGGAGCCCATGTGGGTTCTGTGCTTTCGGACAGGTTTGGGAGGCCGGTCACTAACGCGAGAATCTCGTTGAACTCTAGTTCCAGATGCAATTTCAGATGCATCCACTGCCACATGGAAGGAATCAAATCAGTTCCTTCAACCGTCATGACTGCCTATGAGATAAGGCGCGTAGTCAAAATCATGTCTCGTTTCGGAGTGGACGCAGTCAAGCTAACTGGCGGGGAACCAATGCTTCGTAGAGATATCCTCGAGATTGTACGAAAGTTGAAGGATGCTGGGCTTCGAGAGATCTCCATGACGACAAACGGGACCCGATTCGCGAAGCTTGCCGGACCGCTGCATGATGCTGGCCTTTCAAGAGTAAACATCAGCCTGCACAGCCTCCGCAAGGATATGTTCCGATTCATAGCAGGCGTTGACAAGCTGAATGAAGCATTGAGGGCCGTAAGCGCTGCAATGGAGGCCAGACTCCTACCACTGAAGCTCAACATGACCCTCATGAAGAAAGTGAATGATGACGAGATTGACCAGATGATAACTTTCGTCAACAAGCTGAGGGCCGATGGAGAGGTCATCCTCCAACTGATCGAGTTGGTTGTGACAGACCCGGAATTCTATTCGAAATACCACTGCGATCTGGGTCCGATAGAGGAGCGGCTGAATGGTCAAGCCATAGCCGTTTACAGACGCGGATTACATAACCGCCCAAGATATGTCCTGCCAGACGGAGTCACGGTCGAAATCGTACGGCCGATGCACAATTCGGAATTCTGCATGAAGAACAACAGAATCCGTATCACACATGACGGCAAATTCAAGCCGTGCCTACTCCGAGACGATAACCACGTGGATTTCCTAGGCAGAATGCGAGCAGGCGCCTCTGACGAGGAGATAGCACAACTGTTCAAGAAGGCCGTGTCGCTACGTGAACCGTTCTTCACGAGTCGAGAAGTCGGGATGCCAGCAGTGGTGCCGACACAGAGCTGTTTTAGGGTCTGTCAGGACTAGTCCCATTGACGTCTTCTCTGAAGAGTCAGTCCCTATAGTCCTGGCAGGGTCTCAGGACCGGTCTCTTCTAACCTAGTCTCGAAAACCCTCTCAAATGTGCGCACGAGCGGCCCTTTGACCTCTGAGATGGAGATTCTCTTCCTGAGTTGTTCAGTCATGGATGTCATTATCGCGCTGTCATACCCACAGGGGTTGATAACAGCGAAGCATGAGAGGTCGGTCGAGACATTCAGAGCAAAGCCATGAAAGGTCACCCACTTGCGAACAGCAACGCCAATCGAAGCGATCTTCTTCTCTCCTACCCAGACACCGGTGCGACCTTCAATCCGCTGCGCTGTAATTCCGAACTCGGCCAATGTCTCGATCAACATGCGCTCTAGGCTTCTCAGACAGTGCCTAATGTCCTTCCCTCGCGAGGATAGGTCTAGAATCGGATACCCGACCAATTGCCCATATCCATGATAAGTGACATCGCCTCCGCGTTCGACCTCGTATACTGGAAATACGGTCGATAGGATGTTTTCGGGCTTCGCCGACTTCCCCATGGTGATTACGTGCGGATGCTCGACGAGCAGCAGGACATCCGGCACAAGGGCTTTCGCTCGTAGCTCAACTATGCGCTGCTGCAATTCCCACGTCTCTTTGTAGTCGCGAGTCTGCAGGTCGACGAGCAGAGTAGTAGTCATGGCGACTTCAGGATGTGGATTGCCTTTCCTTTGGCTGCTTCGGCGGCCTCCATGAGGCTCTCGGGGAGTGTAGGGTGAGGGTGAACTGTCAGTGCCAGATCATCGAGGGTTGCGCCCATTTCAATCGCAAGTGCTGCTTCGCTGATGAGATCAGTCACGTCTGATCCAACCATGTGCACTCCTAGTATCTGTTCGCTGTTCTTGTCTGCGATCACCTTGACGAATCCCGCGATCTCGCCGACTGCCTGCGCTCGGCCTAGCGCCATGAAGGGGAACCGCCCAACGACCGGTTCGTAACCCCTATTCTTCGCTTCTGACTCCGTCAATCCAACGGTCGCTATTTCGGGCTCTGTCCAGATGCAGCTGGGCATTGCCTTGAAATCAGCTTCGCTCGGGGCGCCGGATATGACTTCAGCCGCAACGATTCCTTGCTTTGACGCTTTGTGAGCCAGCATCGGAGGTCCAACGACATCTCCAATCGCGTATATCCCTGGGACGTTAGTCCGCATTTGCGAATTCACCTGAATGAACCCCGCCTGATCGGTCTTCACCCCGGTAGTCTCGAGTCCCATCTCGTTGGAGTTGGGCCGTCTCCCAACGACGACCATCACCTTGTCGGCGGGTATCTCGACCTCACTTCCATCTCCAAGCTGCGCCCCAACCTTTCCGTCCTTCGCCCATCTCGCGCGAGCCTTGACGTGCGTCCTTACTCCTAATTTCTTCAAGGTGCGTTCGACGACTCTCACCAGTTCAATGTCGACGCCTGGCAGGAGTTGCTCGAGCATCTCGATGACCGTAACGCGACTTCCAAATTGTGCATAGGATACTCCAAGTTCCAAGCCGCTAACCCCTCCTCCTATGACGACGAAGTCACCGGGGACTTCTGTAAGAGAGAGCGCTTCTGTTGCGGTGATCACAAACTTTCCATCGAATTTGAACGACGGGAGATCTACCGGACGTGATCCTGTCGCGATGATAATGTTGTTGGCAGTGATGACATTTGATTCGTCTTTCGCTCTGATTTGAATCTCATGTGGGGCTTGGAACTTTGCCTCACCATAGACGACACCTACGTGATTGTTCTTGCACAGGTATGCGATTCCAGACGTAAGCCGGTCGACCACTACTTTCTTCCAAGCCTGTAGTCTCTGCAGATCTACCCTGGGCTGCGATGTTTCGATGCCGAAATCCCCAGCTCTCTGGATTTGCCTCATCAATCTGGAGGCCCGTACTATTGCCTTGGAGGGGATACACCCGACGTTCAGACAGACCCCGCCAAGCGTTTCCTTCTCGGCCAACATAGTCTGTCTGCCAAGCTGTCCAAGCCGGATCGCGGCCACATATCCGCCGGGCCCGCCTCCAATCACCAAATTCTCGACATGATTCTGCATGATCGGGAGGTCTCCCGCGAAATTCCCTATGATGCCTTGATCGCCTATTTATGGTGCCGGTGAGTTTGTTTGGACTTGAATGCTGTTACACAATCAACAGACGGGCTAATCGTCTCTCCGAGTCTCCCAGCTCAAGTCAGAATACAAACCCGTCTCGGCTGCGACTACAGTTTTGCTTGCTCTCGGATCTTCCTCCGATACATCGAGTATTCGAGGGTTATTCCCCTAAAGGAACTCCACAGCTCAAGGACTTCCAGCCAGACGCCGAGCAGGAGAGCCCCCATCCCGATAGTGAAAATGGCTACAATCAGAGCAACTTGCACCGGAGTTGGAAGGAACATCGAGACTAGTATGACCAAGGAGAGTGTGAGGAAGCACGAGACTCCGACGAAAAGACCAAACAATGACCACTTTGCGTAGCGTGCCCGTTTGAACATCGTCTCAAGAACTTTCTCGACTTCCATTTCAGGCGTCGGAAGTTTCAGCAAGTGTCGTGTGTGGTCGACAATTCGTCCATATCTGGTCTGAACGACCAGACAGAGAAGTCCAGCAGTGGAAGACAATACCACAGGAACCAAAGCGGTCTGTAAAGGACCGAGCAATGATTGCAGATCCAAGTTCGCATTCTCCTTCCTTGGTTGAGAGGAAGAATCACTCGTTCATAGGGACCTTAAGTTCCTTTTCGCTCCCGTGGCGCAGAAGAATGGAATCAAGAGGGTAGAGTGCCCTACCGAGGAGGGTAGTTTGAGATGTTCAGTTGCCTTGACAAGTCGATTCTATTTCTCAGGAGCATTGACGCGAAGCCAGTAGGTTTCGACTGCTGCGACTTGTTCGGGGACCTCTGGTCCTCGCCCACGTCTCCTACGAACAGCTTCCAGCGCCTCGGTCGCAGTGAGACCTTCGTGTACCATGTAGCAGGCCAGTATCACTCCTGACCGGCCTATGCCCGCATTGCACGAGACACCTACGGGCAGACCTGCGTCAATGTGTGAGTCAATGTAGTCGATGATCTTGTCAATCTGTGTTTGAGTCGGTGCATGGACATCCGGCACTGGTTCGTTGAAGTCCTCTAAGCCAACTTCTTGCACCTCATCCGGTGTCACGTATGATTCCTCAGGTTCGACGAGTCTCACAAGAGCCCGGACACCATGTTGCCGTAGGGATATCAGATCTGATCTTGAACGTGGGCCTCTAGACACCGCGAGTCTCCCGTCGATCGCCCAGCAGAAGTTCAGGTTCATGTTACCGACCCTCTTCTCATGGAGATAGCTCAATAGCTCTGTCGGAGGACATTGTGTATGAAGTACTCGCCTGCGCGGTAGGAACTCCTGACTAACGGACCCGAAGCAACGTACAGGAATCCGAGTTTCTCGGCAACTTCTCGATAGTGGTCGAACTCATCAGGAGTGAGATATCTCGTTACCGCGAGGTTGCGAGGTGAAGGTCTGAGGTACTGCCCTAAAGTTAGGAAATCCGTGCCTACTCTTCTAAGGTCACGTAGTGTCTGGATGACATCTTCCTTCGTCTCGCCCAATCCGAGCATAAGCGATGACTTGGTGAAAATTCTCGGGCTGAACCGTTTCACCTGTTCAAGAACGCTCAGCGATTTGCGATAGGATGCTCTCGGATCTCTGACTATCGATGTCAACGGCTCAGTCGTCTCAAGGTTATGTCCGATGACGTCCGGGCCTGCCTGGACGACTGTTCTGATCTCCACCGCGCCGCCTCCAAAATCTGGTATCAGACCTTCGACGAAGACGCTTGGGGCGAGATTCTTTATCGAGGCGATTGTCTGTGCGAAATGCGACGCACCACCGTCAGAAAGATCATCACGATCAACAGAAGTGACTACCACGTACCTCAAGTCGAGATCTTTGACAGCTCGCCCGATATTGGAGGGCTCTTGAGGATCTAGGATACCACCTGTCTTGCCGCTCTTGACATTGCAGAAGCGACAAGCGCGTGTGCAGACCTCGCCCATTATCATGAAGGTCGCGGTACCGGTACCCCAGCAGTCTCCGACGTTCGGACAGTGAGCCTCCTCGCACACCGTGTGGAGCGAGTACTGCTTCACGAGTTCCTTAACGTGTTCGTACGTCGGTCCGGATGGGGCTTTGGCCGTTATCCAGTGAGGTCTTGCCGATGAGCTCATCACGAAACGCGGGTCTTCACGTCTTGGCCGGAACTATAAACGTTCTCGAAGCGTTGTCCGATGTTCCCTCTTGTGTCGGTCGTGTAGGCACGGTGCTCCTAGAGGACAAAGCCGAACGCTTCTGCGAATCTCTCGACAGACCTGAATTCGTTCAGAAACTCAATTCCTTTCTGCGTAAGTCTATAGAATCGCTCGTCGTCGCCGCCACCAACTTCTTCGATAACGCCAAGCCCCTTCAGTTCTTCCAAGTACTTCACAAGTCGATCGTGCGATAGATTCGCACCGTACAGAATTCGAGTCGGTTTGGCTCTGTTATTTTCACGTTGGATGACCCTCATGATGTCTACGTAGATTCTCATCTGAGACCGATACTTGGGCAGCTTCTGCATCATGTGATCTTGGTCACCCGCAAGAGCATCGCAAGCAGCGAGATGAATCCGAGCAGCTGAAGCATGTGTCCGAGGACAAACAGAAGCGCACTGAATGGCATCAAAAGAAAGAGCAGATGGCTGAAGGTGAGGAGAAGGAACCCGAGGAAGACGAGGAATGCGTTTCTATCTTTCGTCGCTGAGTAGTTGATGCTCGTCTGGACAGTGATGTATAGGACCAGGAAGAGTAGTACGATCTCACTGATTGGGTGATACTCAACGAGAGGGGCAAACAGCCTGATCACGGAATCTTGAGTCGCTTGAAGTGCAACTAGTCCAGGAGTTGCAATGAGCACAAGTGAAGCCGAGGGAGTTGTCCCACTCTTTGCTTGAGACACGTATGCGTAGATCAGTAGGCTATAGGCCAGTAACTGCGTGATGAAGTATATCATGTATCCAACCAGCGTAAGGGCGAGGGCGAACTTCAGCACGCGTGCGAGTAGACCGAGGAAGCCCGCGAGGGAGTCTATCAACAGTCCAGCTGAGAGCAATGCGAAGCTGAAGTGTACGTATAGCAATGTTCGCTGCTGCGCAATTCTATATCCCTTGAAAGCTTGATAGGCAATCGCTAAAGCAATCGCGAAGGCGATGAATTCCATGACGCTGTCGAAGCCAACGAACCAGCGAGGTCCAACCAAGGCTTTTCCGCACAGTTCCTCGTGAAACGCTTCAGGGAGCTATTCTAGATTATGGACGACCCGTATAGCTCTCACTATATCTGGCATTATTCTATTGCGCTCCAGACCCTGTACAATCTTCGAAGCGTGCTCTAGAGCATACAACTGTCTCTCTGTTTTCATGTGAGCAGCATGGCGATGCCTGGAAATATCGCGTAGTTATGTGTTCGCAACATGTCGATCAGGAATTCTCCCTCTCTTGCAGAGGCTACTGTATCTTCGTATGGACAGACAACAGTCAGGGGGAGTTCGAGTCGTCTTCGGAGGATCCGTTCCCTTCGTATGACCTCATCAATCATGTCCTGCTTCACAAGAATCGTCGGGTCTGCGACTATTCTAATAGGGCCCGCATGTGTGGCGTAGTCGGCCAGTGCTTGGTCGATCTTGAGATCGTCGAGTCCGCCATCTGCTGTAGTGAACGCTCGGATATCCTCGATTATGAGGGAACGTTCAGCCTCGCGGTTGTCTACGTCGATGCCCGAAAGTCTCATTGCTGCCCTGACTTCGTCTAGTGGTTCGTGACCTGTCGCGTAGACTGCCATGCCCTGTTTCGCGAGCGCATCCTGCAGAAAAGGAAAGATCAACGAGCGTTTTGCAGCAATGTCCGAGTAGAATAGTACAGTGTGGTCCTGAGGAGCTAGGTTTTGTAGGGCTCTGAGGATATCAGATCTCTCCAACCTAGCTCACTAGGTCGTGACCTCGAGCTGTATTTGATTGTTACGAGCCTCAGTGGGAGCATTTTAGGAATTACGAAACAGGTGGAACGTTTCAACAAGTTCCCTATCAGTCTCGCTCGCGCGTCTCGTGTCATTCTCGGCAATTACGAGGTGATTGCTTTGCTAGATGGCACCGATTTCTCTTAGTCGTTCAAGATGACTTGCGTTGTATCCAAGGTCTTGCAGAATCTGGGAAGTGTGCTCTCCTAGTTCTGGCGGGGGCGATCTGACGCTCCGCGGACTCTGCAGCATTCGGATTGGTGTAGCAAGCTGGGTTAGTTCTCCATACGGTTCTGTGTCCAGCTGAAAGATTAGGTCTCTCGATCTGACATGCGGATCGTTCAGTGTCTCGTCTACATCGTAGACGGGAGCGCATGGAATACTTCGCTGACCGAGTATCTTGACCCACTCATCCCGGCTCCTTTGAACCAGGATTCTGGCTAGGTCATTTCGCATCGGTCCCATCTCATCTGTCGCATACTGCTTGTCTTCGTACTTCTCTAACCCTAGGGTCTCGCATAGCTCGATCCAGAACTTCGCCTCAAGTGGTGCTATGGCGATGAATCTTCCATCGGCTGTCTTGTAGACGTTGTAGAAGGGCACCGCCCCCGACAATGCCAGTTTTCCTCTCCCTGTCGGGAGGCCCGCGAGGTGAAAGCTTACCGGGAGGATCATCGAAGCGACGGCTGCGTCCGTAAGTGAGATGTCGATGAAGTCGCCTTTGCCGGTGCTCTCCCTTCGGTACAGCGCTGCCAGAATCGCCACGGTAGCATAGATGCCTCCTTGGATGTCTGCAATCTGTATAGCTGGGATGACTGGTGGACCTTCCTCGACGCCGGTCGCTCCGATCGCTCCGCTATACGACGTGTATGTCAGATCGTGACCCACGAGGTCGCGATATGGCCCTGTCTGTCCATATCCGGAAATCGAGCAGTAGATTATCCGTTCGTTGGTCAGTTTGATCGCTTGGTACCCTACACCGAGTCTCTCAGCCACGCCAGGTTGAAAGCTCTCGACAAAGACATCGGATCTTTTCGCGAGTTTGTGGATTACTTCCCGAGCCTCACTCTTCTTCAGGTTGAGCGTGATACTTCGCTTGTTTCGGTTGAGCATTAGGAACAAAGCGCCGGTTTCGCCGATGAAAGGCGGTACGGAACGAGCGTAGTCCCCGATCTGGGGCTGCTCGACTTTGATGATATCCGCGCCAAGATCTCCCAGAATCATCGTGCAGAGCGGACCGGGCAGAAGCCTACTTAGGTCGAGAATACGTACGCCGTCTAGCGCGCCCATAGCTGTCTCGAGCTTTGTAGGAAACGGTCGAGAATATTACAGTGATCAAGCCTACGAACTCGACCCACTGCCTGCCGCGGCACGTATGTCGGAGCCGTTACGGGGTAGCCATCGCGACGAGCTTTCCTTCAGAGAAGTATCCCTTCAAGCCGCATAGCTGGCACATGGCGCCAAGTCGGAATCCGGAGTCTTCCTCATAGTAAACGTTCAGAGAACTTCTTGAGCATCTCGGGCAACGGTTTCCTGAACTCTTCTCCATCACTTCTCAGTGGAGTTATGAGGAGTCTTCGATATATTTACGAGACATAGCTGAAACTGTTGCTCGGTCTTGGCATGTAAGCGATTTTAGAAGGTTTGAGCTATCTCTGACGAAACAGGGCTGGTTCGAACCACGTCAAACGCACAAGAATCATCTCCAGCGGTTTCGGCAATTCGCAAGTATCCTCTTTCAGACACCAATTGCCCGTCATGTAATAGCATGGGGCCTGACGTGGGTGAGGTTGAGTATGCGGTCGAAAGCTTCGGACGAGTCCTCATGTCAGTGAGCAAATGCCATAGGTGTGGCCATAGACACCATGATGCCCTTTCTCTCTCGACACATGACCCCACCACTACGAGTCTCAAGGTCCAGTCAAACGATTATCTGAAGATTCGAGTCGTCCGGGGCAGTACAGGTACAGTTCCGGTGCCAGAGCTTGGTGTATCCATGCGGCCAAGCCTGAATAGTGAGGGGTTCATCTCCAACGTTGAGGGAGTGCTCGCTAGGATTGAAAATGTTCTTCGATTCTTGGCGCTCTCGCTTGAAGGACAGAAGAAGAAACGAGCGAACCTGACCCTGAGTAAGATCGAGAGAGTGAGAGAGAGTAAGGTACGGTTTACGCTCATTGTCAAGGATCCTCTCGGGAACAGTACCATTATTTCTGGGAAAGCGAAAAGGCGGAGGATTAGCCACAGAGAGCTGAACAAGCTAAGGTTCGGCGGGCACGCGATCGCAGCGGGGAAGCGACAGTAGTTTGTCTTCGTCTAGACCGACACTCTTCCATATGCTTGAGAAGCTCATTGGAAGACGAGTACTAGCTGTGGTGGAGCGTGACTTCGGATATGAGGGTGAACTAAGTGCCATATCTCATCACCCGCCGGGAGTGTGGTTGTCAGATGCCGAAGCCATTGTGCTGCGCTCGACCGTCGTGAATCCGATTCCTCAGGTCGTGAGCAAGGAGAAGAAGCAAGAGCTCTTCCTGCATCTGAACTCTGTACTCAGGATAGAAACTGCATCTGAAAGTGGAAAGACGAGTGAAAGGAAGTAGAGTAGGCTGGCTTGGCGGTGTTGTCATCAACACCGACGACGGCAGGTTTGTTTTCGATCCTGTCGCAGCCCGCAACATGGAGCGTGACGCACATGTGTTCATCTCTCATGCACACTCGGACCACACACTTGGCTTTCACTCGAATGTCATCAAATACTCAACGGACGAGACCAAACGGATCTACGAGAAGTTGAGAGAGAACACGGTGCGAGGCTGGCGTGCGGCACAGTATGGGCGAAAGATCCGAATCGGTGATACAGAGATAGTTCCACTCAATGCAGGGCATATGCTTGGCTCCGCACAGTTCAAAGTGACAACGCCAAGTGAAACGTACGTCTACACGGGCGACATAAACTGCGTCAATACGTTGACGACAGAAGCCGCTGACGTTCCCGAATGTTTCACTCTGATAGTCGAAGCGACCTACGGGGATCCCAACTTTGTCTTTCCGCGACGTGAGAGAACATACGCGAGGATAGTGAATTGGGCACTTCGTGAAGTCAAGCACGGCCACGTGCCAACGTTTCACGTGTACTCGTCAGGGAAATCACAAGAGATCGTGAAGCTATTCAACTTCTACACGAAGTTGCCAGTTGTCTGCGCACCGGTTGTCGGCAGAGCGAACGAGGCCTACAATGAGGGAGGTGTCGAGCTGTCGTTCGTAGATGCGGAAACGACCGATGGGAGGAGGCTGCTCCGCAAAGGCGGCTGTGTCTACGTTACAACGACTGGGAGCAACTCGCTCGTTCCGACCCATGCGGCAGAAGCGATGGCGACAGGCTGGGCGGTGCGTTTCGGTTCTGGCAGCTACGCATCATTTCCTTTGAGCAGCCACGCGGGCTTCGACCAGCTTATCAAGTATGTTGCTGAGACAGGTGCGAAGCGTGTGTATGCTTTTACGGGCTACAGCGAACTGATTTCAAAGTACCTGAGAAGGGACCTAAGGATAGAGGCAGATCCGCTTCCCCTTCTTTCGCAGAGAAGCATTCTGGACTTCTAGGGAAAACCGACTCGTGCCTACTTGAAGGTCATGTAGGCAAAGAGACTGATGGCAATCAACCCTACTGCCAACATCAGGACAAGTTCTGGCCGGACCTTGATTCCCGGGGTTTCTTCCTCAAAGAATCTCAGCAGTCCAGCGCTTGCAGCTGGCATTGGCGCTTCGCTTCTTCTACGTTTTTCTCGTCTGCTCAAGGCATGATCCTACTGGACTGACCGGGTAAGGCGTTCTCTTAAACCTTCGTGGGAATAGCGTAGATGATTCGCCTGTTGATCCAAGGCAAAAGCAGAATCAGTATGAGAAATGGCAATCCGACAGTCGCGTAGATGAGCAGCCACTCGTCTTGGGGAGGTCCCGTAAGGTCGTACGCAATCATCCCTAGGAACGCAATGACTGAAGCCGCAACAGCAGGAATCAGAAGTCTCTCACGGGTCTGATACTTCTTCGCTAGCCGGTGAAGAGCGTAGAAGAATGTTCCAGCGAACAGGAAGTCGAGAGTCTGGTCAATGTACGCCCATATTCCTGGAAGAGCCCACAACAATCCGAACCTCTCAGGGTCGAAGGGCCAAAGGAAGGAGACTCCGACCTCATAGGGAAGATCTAACAAAACGTGGAGCAGCACACCAATTGCGATCCCGAAGAGTCCTGCACCGACACTTGGGCTCACGTGGGTTCTCCAGAGTGAGACACCGATGATGACAAGGGTCAGTATCAGGAGGAGGCTGTGGGTCAGAGTGCGGTGAGGCGCAATGGCCTCTTGCATACTTCCTCCCGCCGCAATGATCGCGATCGAGATCAGGAGGTCCACATCGGGTAGGATGGTGCCCCAGACGATTCCCAGGCGCATGGTTCGAGTTCCATCCTCATCCCACATCATGTGCCCCCGAGTGGCGAGTGTGATTCCTAGTCCGATGAGGCCGTGGAGTCCTGTCCAGACCATTCATATCGCATGACTCACACGACACTGGAAAGCAGATACGTCTTCTGGATCGGGTGGCAGGAGCGCAAGTGAGGATCCGTCGGGTTGCCAGACAAGCGTCGGTACTGACTGATCTTTTATACTAGTCCCGACCTGTGGCGTTGCAGTATACCGAAGATCTTACCGGTGTGGGTTAGGTGGGGCTTTTGGGCCTCTTCCGATTCTCGCAGCGAGTATTATCTTTCGTATAACTGACAATTAGGGACGGTGGAAAGTGAAGATGGGCTATAGGGAACGAGGTCGTGGTGCCCCGAGGCAGATGACGAAGGTCAAATGCTCCGATTGTGGCGCGGATACCGAAGTGCCGTTCGTGCCGACCCCCGGCAGACCAGTCTATTGCAGAGACTGCTATCAGAAGCATCGAAGGTATTAGGCGAGCAGTTTTCGAATCACATCTACCCCGTTTTCTTTTTTCTCTCCCCCCCAAACCGCCTGCTACCTTGGTGATGTCTTCTCTAGTTACGCCACTGTAAGTCCGAGTTTGCTGACTTCTCGGGGAGTCGCGGGCATCAGGCCAGTGGAAGCCCAATATATCCGGAACGACTTCATGTCTGTCTACTACGGGAGAGAGTTGCGATACCGCGCTTCAAGCGGCCTGGGATCAGCGAAGAAGAAGTCAAGGAGAGGGTTCTCAAGATGATCAGGAGGGTCTCTCCGCACGGGTACAACGTGGAGTTTCGCAAGATACGACAGGTTGGTGAAATGTGGGAGGCGGAGGGGGTTTACCGTTCAGCGGGGAAGGATTCTCCCTGCCGTTTCACAATTAGGTTCAACTCGCAGGGCGCTGTCAAATTCAAAGACATAGAACCGCCGTAGGGTACCGTCCTACGCGTTGGGGCAGGGGCCCCAACACCCGGTGCACCCGATACGGGAGCCACTGCTATTGTCGAATCTTGATGTATTCGTAGGCTGCCCGTGCCGTCTCGAACGCGTAGTGCACGTTCTGGAAGTCCCTTCGGAATGTGGCAACCTCCGCT
>Ga0129297_10000087_pt1 | contig 40112 bp, 41 predicted proteins | sample I18A1metaG_FD_94708 | JGI IMG/M metagenome (GOLD analysis project Ga0129297, IMG submission 94708) | Lake sediment bacterial and archeal communities from Gulf of Boni, Indonesia to study Microbial Dark Matter (Phase II) - ​I18A1 metaG | ecosystem: Environmental > Aquatic > Freshwater > Lake >... | reverse complement strand
GGATTCAAACTGATACATGGTATCGTGGATTCAATATGGTTGAGGAAGAAAGGCGCAACCGAGAAAGACTACCTGAATCTTAAAGATGAAATTGAGAGTTTCACAAAGCTTCCTGTATCCTTTGAAGGAGTTTATCGGTGGATAGTATTCCTACCTTCAAAGACTCATCGGAATATTCCTGTTCTCAACAGATACTACGGTGTTCTAAGAAATGGGAAAATCAAGGATCGAGGCATCGCTACAAGAAGACGCGATACGCCGCCAATCATTGATCGGTGCACACGGGAAGTGATACAGGTCTTGGCAGAGGCTAAGAGCGCTCTAGAATTTCACAGAAGACTACCGCTGGCTCTTGAAATTGTCCGTGAATATGTACATATCTTGCGGTCAGGAAATGTTCCTTACAGAGAGCTTGCAATTAGAAAACATCTCTCCAAGGACTTGGCCGAGTATAGGCATATGGTCCTTCAAGTGATAGCGGCTAATCAGCTAGCGATGGAGAACGTTACATCAAATGCAGGTGAAACTGTCCACTACGTAATCACAAACAGTCGGAGTAACCTTGCAAGTAAACGTGTGCTCGCTTTGGAGTTGTGCAAAAGCAGTCAAGCCTATGATGTGGAAGCTTACGTCAATCTTCTTTTCTCAGCTGTTGAGACTATGCTTATGCCATTCGGATTTAACAAAAGAAATCTTCTAGGACTAACTTATTCTACTTGACCGATTTGTCTTCGCGCGCGCCGACTCTCCTCCGTGGTCTCAGAACGAGACACGACACAAGAGCAGGTGTCAGGAACCGGAATTCTGGAATTTCGGCCGTGAACTGCTCTGCAAACCGCTGATAGTTACCCATGGTAACATTTATAAGCCGCTTCCGTTACCTAAGGTAACGCAAAACGAGTCCAAAAAAACAGGAGGTAAGAAGAATCATGTCATGGAACGAAGACTTTCCTGAATGGTTCAGAAGACGACAACGGTTTCCTCTCTTTGGCGACAGGTTCTTCGAGGATGTCGAGAAAATGATGGAGGACATGATCAAAGAAATGTCCAGCTTTGGGCCAAAGGAGCTCATAAGGGAAAGAAAGCTCCCGGACGGAAGCACGGTGCGAGAGATGGGGCCTTTCGTCTACGGCTACTCAATGACCGTCGGCCCTGACGGCAAACCAGTCATTCGAGAGTTCGGTAACGTGAAGCCATCGCTGAAGCATACACCCTTCGGCCTAACGAAACCCAGGTTAGAAGTCAAAGAGGAGCGCGAACCGCTCGTTGACACAATAGTGGATCAGGAGACAGTCAAAGTTGTGGCGGAGCTTCCGGGAGTGGAAAGATCTGAGATAAACCTCGAAGGAACTGAGAGCACCCTTACAATCTCGGTGAACAACCCTGACCGCAAGTACTACAAGGAGTTGGAGCTGCCCGCAGAAGTGGACCCGAACAGTTCAAAGGCGAGCTACAAGAACGGCGTTCTTGAGGTAGTGCTGTCCAAGAGAAAACCGGTGAAAAAAGGAAAGTCCATCAGTATCCAATAGGGTAACGCGTCCTCTCCCTCCTTTTCTGAACCTTCAATTCTACTAATCGTATTCGGAGACTGTTCACGCCACTGAAAGATCTAACTTCATAAGGTAATTCACTGAATTTCTGAAGAAGGGTCGAGCGAAATGCGTGACGTCGAACTTGTGTTCTTGGGGACAGGAGGCGCTCGGTTCTCAACTATCACGCAAAGACGGCATACGGGAGGAATTCGAGTGATCAAGCCGGTCAATATCCAGATTGATCCAGGTCCGGGAGCGATAGTCTACTCAAACCAGCTAGGGCTTGATCCAACAGAGGTAGATGCAGTGGCGGTGTCTCATTGTCACCCGGATCACTATGCTGATGCTCAGATCTTCGTTGAGGCGATGAGCCAAGGAGGAAGAGAGAAAAGAGGCACTTTCATCGGCCCAAAGAGCGTCATAACGGGAGACAAAGACTTCGACTCTTGCCTCACAAAGTACCATCGAGGTTTGATTCGCAACTTAGTGGAGATGTGCCCAGGGAGTGAAGCACGGATCGGGAATGTCAAGGCGGCTGCAACCCGTGCCCAACATGGCGATCCGTACGCGATCGGTTTTCGCTTCTCTTTTGAGGCGGGAGACGTGGGATATAGCTCCGACACGGGGTACTACCCGGGAATCTCTGACCAGTATCTGGACACGCGACTACTGATCCTATGCGTTCTGAGGCCGAGCGGAAGCTCGTGGCCGGGCCACTTGTCAAGTGATGATGCTGTCCGGATTCTTCAGGAGACTAGGCCGGAGATGTGCGTCATAACTCACTTTGGGCTGAGAATGTTGTCTGCCAACCCTGCAATAGAGGCGGAGCGAATACGACGAGAATCCGGAATAGAGACAATTGCAGCCGAAGACAACATGCGCATAACCATAGGCAGCGATATGAAAATCCACTGACCACTCAGAACGATCAGAACCCTTGACAAATGCTTTTTAGGATGAGCCATTCTCTCTCCTAGACAGGTGCTGGAGAGTGCATCTCCGCCAAGTATAGTCGCTAAACATTGGCACCGTTACACAGCTAGGGCCATCTGGCTCGCTTCCGAACCATCGGTTCAGATCGCTCGGAACTCCCCCAAGACGAAAGTTGTGGGTGCTGTGGCCTCCAGGCATAACGAATATTCGTTCGGAAGGCCTCGTGGACCACGAAATCTGCTCGGTACGTGATGAAAGTGAACGAACCCAAGATCAAAGAAAAGCGGTGGAATATCTCCATGGAACAGGAAGCCGCTCGCCGATGGGCGGAAGAGAACCTGTACAGATTTCGACTGGGCACAAAGAAGAAGATATTCAGCATCGACACTCCTCCCCCGTATCCAAGCGGGAGGCCATGGTCAGTCGGCGCGGCGGCGCATTATTCGCAGATAGACATGATAGCAAGAACCGCGAGAATGAAAGGATATGAGACGTTCTTTCCGATAGGCATCGACAGAAACGGCCTTCCAGTAGAACTGTATACTGAACGAACGTACAATGTGGATATTCACGAGACGCCTCGCGATCAATTCATCGAGCTCTGCAAACACGCATTGGACGACTTGGAAGCAGAAATGATTGGCACGATGAAAAGGATGGGGCTGAGCGGAAACTTCGATAGCTACTACAGAACCGACTCGGAAGAGTACCGTAGACTGACTCAAGCGACATTCATCTCCCTCTGGAAGAAGGGTTTGATCTATGAGGACACTAGGCCCAACAACTACTGCACAGACTGTGGAACAACCATCGCAGACGCGGACATAACATATGCCGAGCTGCCAACAACGCTGGTCTATGTTCGCTTCAGACTCAAGGAAACTGACGGGACGGCCGTAATAGCGACCACACGCCCTGAGTTCCTGTGTTCATGCCAGGCAGTTCTTGTCCATCCGGACGACGCTCGATACCAGAAGCTGCATGGACTACATTGCCTAGTCCCGATCTATGATCGAGAAGTCCCGATAATCGCGAATAGTGCAGCCAAGATGGAATTCGGAACTGGAGTTGTGATGATCTGCAGCTACGGTGACACGTCCGATGTGCGTCTTTTCAGGGAGCTTAAGCTGCAGGAGGTAGTCGCGATAGATGCCAAAGGGAGGTTGACATCAGCTGCAGGAGAATACTCCGGGCTGTCAATTCAGGAAGCTCGCCGTAGAATTACCGAAGATCTGGAGAACAAGGGGTTCATCGAGAAGAAAGAGAATATACTTCATCGGACTCCGATCTGTGATCGTTCACGTACACCTGTGGAAATCGTCCCGATGAAGGAGTTCTATCTCAGACAGTTGGATTTCATTCCCTCCGTAAGAAAGATCGCGCAACGAATGAAGTTTCACCCTGAGGCACACCGCCAGATATTGTACAACTGGATAGACTCTGTGGCGATCGATTGGCCTATCTCCCGAAGGAGAGTCTACGGCACAGAGATCCCAATCTGGTACTGCAATGCCTGTGGCAAACCAAACATCCCGGAGCCTGGTCCGTACTACAGACCGTGGAAAGACGAGCCCCCGCTCTCGATTTGTCAACATTGCCACGTCAACGGTGGATTCTCTGGAGAAGAACGGACGTTTGACACCTGGTTTGACTCAAGCATATCCCCTCTCTTTGTATCAGGATACATGAGATCTGAGAGACTGTATCGCAGGACCTTCCCTGTCTCTATTCGTCCTCAAGCAAAAGACATCGTGCGCACCTGGCTCTACTATACAATCCTGCGCTGTTACCAGCTGACAAAGAAGCAAGCCTTCAGGCACGCTTGGATAATGGGGTATGGCGTTGACGAAGTAGGGAAACGGATGAGCAAAAGCAAAGGAAACGTGGTCGATCCGATCCCGCTTTTGGAGAAGTATGGCGCAGACACATTCAGGTTCTGGAATGCGGCCGAGGCAAGCATCGGCTCGGATTTCAGATGTTCAGAGGACAGAATCGCCGGAACAGCGAAATTTCTGACAAAACTCTGGAATCTGTCCAGGTTTATCTCTACGTTTCCGCAACCTGCGAGAGCGCGTCTGACGTTCACCGACCGATGGATACTATCTGAACTCGATGGACTCAGACAAAGGTGCCTTGAAGGCTATGATGAGTTCAACTTCTTCATTCCTGCAAGCGAACTGAGGGAGTTTGTCTGGAACCTCTTCGCGTCTCACTATGTCGAGATGGTAAAGGCGAGAGCGTACAATAGTGATCATACGTTCCTGAAGGCGGACCAACAGGCAGCTTGGTTCACGCTGCATGAGTGCCTTCGCTCCATTCTGGTACTGCTTGCGCCCATATGCCCGCACATAACCGACTACCTGTGGACAGGAATCTACTCCGCAAGAAGCATACATCGTGAGACGTTTCCTGTTCCAAGCAGACGTAGGACTGATACGTTACGTGAGATCACAAGCGCTTTGGAGGAATTCAACTCGGCCATTTGGAGCTTCAAGAAAGAGCGTGGCATCTCGCTTAATCAGCCGCTTCTCAGGGTCTACGCGACTAGGAAGCTTAAGCGTATGGCGAATGACCTAAGGACCATGCATAGAATAGGGGACCTACGCTTCGGTGCTCCAAAGTATGCCACCAAGGAGCTGGTGGCAAAGGGCGAAACCTACTTCGCACCATGAGCGACAGGCACAGCAGGGAAGGGCCGAAGCCGAGTCCCCGCTACCGTCGTGGTTTCTCCTTCTTTCCACTTAGAAGCGCAGAAAGCGAAACCCCATTTATCTTGTAGACCCGATACCTCGTCCCGGGAAGATCTCCGTAGGCCTTGCCTTCTGCGCCGCCGATACCCTCGATGTGGACTTCGTCATGTTCATCCACGAAGTTCGCAGCTCCATCTCTTGGAAGAAAGGCAGTGACGACTTTTCCCGTTTTTATCAACTGGACGCGCACACATTTGCGAACAGCGCTGTTCGGTTGCCGACATTCAACCCCCACCTTCTCCAGAACTATTCCCCTAGCTTGGGGAGAGCCTTGGAGTGGGTCCGCCTTGTAGTCGAGCCCAAGCATTCGCCTTTTGAAGAGTGGATACTTCCATCTAAGCTTCTTCCTAGATCTCTTCAATCTTCTCGCAGCAAAGAGGCCTCCCGATCCTTTCGGCATTCGAAATCACTCGGCGCCTCAGGAGTCAGCGATGTGCGTTATTTATGCTTTTATGCGAACAACGATCGGTGTGAGCGTCGTATCTCTGATTCGGTTGTGGGGTGCCCGCAACTGCGCCCAAACGCAGTCATAACGTCCATTTCGCGTAGTTCATCACGGTCTGCGACTTCTCATCGATACGTTCAGGTTGATCGCGTCGCAAGAAGAATCTCAGAGCAACTTGTCGTGTTGTGCTTCAGAAGATCGCGCTGCTTTGTGAAAGTTAGTTCCCTCAGGTAAACTTTATAACAGTGGCCTTTTGCTAATAGCGTCAGTTCCTCCCTGAACTAGTGGAAAAGTTATATGGCAGCTTTTTGTGTTGGGGGTTCGCCTGATTGGTAAAGAGAGAAAAGGAAGCGATGATCAACATTTTTCGACACGAGCTTGTTCCAAAGCATGTGGTCCTAGATAAGAAGGAAGTTCAAGAAGTTCTCGAAAAGTATCACGTTAAGCCTCACCAATTTCCATACATCAAGGTCTCAGATCCAGCATGTCAGATGGTTGGCGCAAAACCTGGGGATCTGATCAAGATCATCCGACGTAGCCCGACAGCGGGAGAGGCAATCGCGTATCGATACGCCATTGAAGACTAGTTTGTTGAGGGGTTGAGATTGAGTATCTCTGACCAAGATTCCTGGTCCTTGATGCGCAAGTTCTTTCAGGAGGAGGGACTTGAACGACAGCACATAGACTCGTTCAATGAGTTCATAGAGCGTGGGCTGCAAGCTGTCGTTGATGAAGTTGGGGAGATTCCGATAGAAACGGAAGAATACGCCCTCAAAATCAAGCTGGGAAAGATAGAGATAGGTTCACCTAGGGTGATCGAGGTGGACGGATCTGAACGGCAGATCTACCCGATGGAGGCACGAATGAGAAACCTGACGTATGCGTCTCCGCTTCACTTGGAGATGACTCCGATAATCGGGAACCGCGAGGGGGCGACAGAAATGGTATACATAGGCGACTTTCCAGTCATGCTCAAATCGAAGATCTGTCCGACCTCTCGGCTAACCTCTGATGAAGTCAAATCAATGGGGGAAGACCCACTGGATCCGGGCGGATACTTTATTGTCAACGGCTCAGAACGCGTCGTCGTAGCACTTGAAGACTTGGCCCCGAATAGAATCCTGATTGATGTAGAGAAGACAGGTGCGACCCCTACTTACAAGGCCAAGATTTTCTCTACTACAGTCGGTTCTCGAGCGAGAATCGAAGTGACCATGAAATCAGACGGCGCCATATACATCTCTACTCCAGGTGTTCCCGCGGATCTCCCGGCTCTAATTATGATGAAAACGCTAGGAATGGAAGAAGATGCAAGAACCGCTGAAACCGTCTCCCCTGATGAGGAAATCCAGCGTGAACTTGAAGCCTCTTTCGAGAAAGCAGTAGGAGTTGTCTCTCAGAGGGATGCCTTGCTCTTCATTGGAAACAGGCTGGCGCCAGGACAGGTCGATGAGTATCGTCTCAAGAAAGCAGAGTCAGTAGTAGATAGGAACTTTCTCCCCCATCTCGGCACCAAGCCGACTGACAGGAATGAGAAAGCCTACTTTCTAGCTGAAATAGTGGGCCGAATAATCGAGCTGAAACTCGGGAGGAGGCAGGTCGACGACAAAGACCACTATGCAAACAAGAGACTAAGACTAGCCGGCTCACTTCTTGCAGATCTCCTCCGAATAGCATTCCGGAACCTGACAAGGGATCTTAAGTATCAACTTGAGAGGATTACAGTCAGGCGCCACACAGAGCTTTCAATTTCTAACGCTGTCCGACCAGGCATAATCACAGAAAGAGTCCAGCACGCTGTCGCAACCGGTAATTGGGTTCGAGGGAGAGTTGGAGTCACTCAGCTGCTGGACAGGACAAACTTTGCGTCGACATTGAGTCACCTGCGGCGGCTGCAGTCTCCTCTTAGCAGAAGTCAGCCAAACTTGGAAGCCAGGGATCTACACCCAACACATTGGGGTCGGCTTTGCCCCAACGAGACGCCGGAGGGATCAAATTGCGGTCTTGTCAAGAACCTTGCCTTGCAAGCGATCTTGTCAATAGGTGTGGACGCCAGAGAGATCGCCACCAGACTGCGGAGAATGGGAGTCGTTCCAACAGAAGAAGGAGATCGGAAACTCAAGCTGAGTTCCGCGAAAGTCTTTGTCGACGGGATAATTGCAGGTTATTGCCGGAATCCGGAGGAGCTCGCGACTGAAATACGTAAGCTGAGACGAGAAGGAAAGATCAGCTCAGAAGTCAATGTAGCCTACTATCCTGCCACCACTCCAAGATCGCGGCCTGAGCTGTACGTTAACTGCGATGAAGGAAGGGTCAGGCGTCCGCTTCTGATTGTAGAACAGGGGAAGCTGAGAATGACCGAGTCACATCTAGACAGACTTCGACGCGAAGAGATTCAATGGGAGGATTTGGTTAAAGAGAGTGTCGTCGAGTATCTGGACGCAGACGAAGAAGAGAATTCGCTAGTTGCACTGGATGAGAGCAAGATATCTGAAAAGACCACTCACATGGAGATAGCCTCTTACACCATTCTTGGGATATGCGCATCGATAATACCGTTCTCCGAACACAATCAGTCCCCGAGAAACGCCTACGAATCTGCGATGTCCAAGCAAGCCTTAGGCGTCTTCGCAACAAGCCACTTCAACAGAGTGGACTCAAGATCCCATCTTCTCCACTATCCGCAGAGCCCGCTTGTAAGAACCAAACCCAGCGAGATCATCAGTTTCGACGCAAGACCATCCGGTCAGAATTGCGTCGTGGCCATAATGTCCTTCCAGGGATACAACATGGAAGACGCCTTTATCATCAACAAGTGCTCTGTTGAACGAGGACTGGGAAGATCGTTCTTCTTCAGAGTCTACGAGGCGGAATGTAGGCAATACCTCGGAGGCCTTAGAGATAAGTTCGAGATACCCGATCCGACTGTCAGGGGATACAGAGGGGAACGATACTATGGGCTTCTCGAGGAAGACGGAATAATCACGGTGGAGTCGCCAGTAAGTGGAAATGTAGTCTTGATAGGAAGAACAAGTCCTCCTAGGTTCCTGGAGGAATACAGGGAGTTCGAGGTGCGGGGCCCAACAAGAAGAGATTCCTCAGTGTGTATGAGACCCTCCGAATCGGGGGTCGTTGATTTTGTTTCCGTTTCAGAATCAATCGAAGGTAGCAAGCTGGTGAAGGCAAAGGTGAGAGATCTCAGGATCCCAGAACTGGGAGATAAGTTCGCATCGAGACACGGACAGAAAGGCGTTGTCGGATTGCTCGTACGTAGTGAAGACATGCCTTTCACTGAAGACGGCGTTGTCCCGGATATCATAATCAACCCGCATGCGATCCCCTCCAGAATGACAATAGGACAGCTTGCTGAATCAATCGGAGGAAAAGTCGCATCTTTGAAAGGCTCACCTGTTGATGGCACAGCCTTCTCGAATGAGGGTATCTCATCGATCAGGGAATCGTTGCTCAAACTCGGCTTTCAATATGGAGGACGGGAGGTTATGTACAGTGGATTGACTGGAAAGAAGCTGGTTGCAGAGATTTTCACAGGCGTGGTCTACTACCAGAAACTCCATCACATGGTTGCTGACAAGATGCATGCTAGAGCACGTGGGCAGGTGCAAATGCTTACTCGACAGCCAACCGAGGGCAGAGCTCGTGGAGGAGGACTTAGGTTCGGAGAAATGGAGCGCGACTGCCTTATTGGCCACGGTGCGTCCGCGCTTCTCCGAGATCGGCTTCTCGAGGAGTCGGATAGAGCAATAGTCTTAGTGTGCGAGAACTGTGGGCTATTGGGTTACTATGACATAAAGCAGAACAGATACACTTGTCGGATCTGTGGAGAGAAGGCGGTGATCTCCCCTGTTGCGATGTCGTATGCGTTCAAACTTCTCACTCAAGAGTTGATGGCTCTTGGCATCGCGCCAAGGATAAAGCTACAGGAGAGAGCGTAAAATGGCCTATATCGAAGAATCGCGCAAGATAATAGATGCAATTCGCTTTTCACTTCTTTCGCCAAACGAGATACGGAAGCTGTCTGCGGTTGAGATCCAGACCGCGGATACATATGACGAGGACGGAGTTCCGATTGTCTCTGGATTGATGGACGGCAGACTGGGAACACTTGAGCCTAGGCAGAAGTGCAAGACTTGTGGTAACACGGCCCTCACTTGTCCGGGGCACTTCGGTCAAATAGAGCTCTCTCAACCTGTGGTCCACGTCAGCTTCGGCAAACTTGTACACCGATTTCTTTCTGTCACCTGCCGCAGTTGTGGAAGGATTCTGCTCAGCAACGAGAAGATCGCTAGATATCAAAGTCTGATAGCCGACGAGAAGAAGCGTCTGAACATTGTGCCAGATTCCTTCTACGAAAACGTTACTAAGGATGCCAAGAAATCGCAAGAATGCCCGCACTGCGGAACCAAGCAGTACATAATCGAACACATTAAGCCAACCACGTATCATGAAGTCGTTGAAGGAGGCGCCAGAAGGCTTACCCCAAGCACCATTAGGGAGAGATTGGAGCGGATTCGAGACGATGACCTCAGGCTTTTGGGAATGGATCCAAAGGCTGCGCGCCCTGAATGGGCTATCCTTCAGGTACTTCCCGTGCCACCTGTGACTGTCAGACCATCCATAACACTTGAATCAGGAATTCGGTCAGAAGATGACTTAACGCACAAACTTGTTGACATTATCCGAATAAACCAGAAACTAGGAGAAGCTGTTGAAGGAGGGTTACCGGTTAATATCATACAGGAGCTGCACGACCTTCTTCAATATCACGTCACCACATACATAGACAACGAAGTCTCTGGGCTTCCTCCGGCCAGACACAGATCAGGAAGAGCCCTGAAGACGATATGCCAAAGGTTGAAGGGAAAGGAAGGCCGATTCCGAGGAAACCTGTCAGGAAAAAGAGTTGACTTCTCAGCCAGAACCGTCATCTCACCTGATCCGAACTTGGACGTAGGCGAGGTTGGCGTTCCCACAGAGGTAGCTGCAAGGCTAACAATCCCGGAGAAGGTCACTGAATGGAACATCGAAGAACTCAGGCGACTCGTCGAGAACGGTCCAGATCAATATCCAGGCGCCCTATACATTGTACGCCCGGACGGTCGCAGGATCAGACTTGAGTTCGTAACTGAAAGAAAATCCCTTGCCGAGAGCCTCCAGCCCGGCTTCGTTGTGGAAAGACACATACGAAATGGGGACATAGTGTTATTCAACAGGCAACCTTCGCTCCACAGAATGTCGATTATGGCACACAAGGTGAAGGTTCTGCCCTACAAGACTTTTCGACTGAACCCGTGTGTCTGTCCACCATACAATGCAGACTTCGATGGCGACGAGATGAATCTACATGTGCCTCAAGGAGAAGAGGCACGTACAGAGGCTCATCTTCTCATGGAGGTACAAGACCAGATTCTATCTCCTCGATACGGCGGACCAATCATAGGCGCTATCACGGACCATCTGACTGGAGCATACATGCTGACGAACGATTCAACCTATCTCACGAAGGACGAGACATGCAGGGTTCTAACTGCAGCAGGATATGACGGCGCCCTCCCACAGCCAGATCTGCGCCGACCTGAACCAATGTGGTCAGGAAAGAGGATATTCAGCATGTTCATCCCAAGGAAGATGAATTTCACGTTCAAATCAAATGTCTGCAGGCAATGTGCTGAATGCAAGAAAGAAAAATGCCCCTATGACGCCTACATTGTCATCAAGGACGGAGTTCTTGAAAGAGGGGTCTTGGACAGGAATGCGATCGGAGCAAGATCTGAAAGCCTTTTCCATCGTATCGTGAAGGACTATGGACCTAACCAAGGAAGAAACTTTCTGAACGCGATAACGAAACTCCTTGACAGGTTTCTGACGATGCGCGGATTCTCTTACGCTTTTGACGACCTAGATATCTCGCCAGCATTGAAAGACAAGATTGACAAGGCGATTAGGAACGCTGAGCAGAGAGTCAACGAACTCGTGGAAAGATACAGAAATGGCACACTGGATAGACTGCCAGGTCAATCTCTCAGGGAATCACTGGAGATATACATAATGAATGAGCTCTCCAGGGCGAGAGACGAAGCAGGAGCTTTGGCAGACAAGCACTTCGGAATGGAAAATAGTGGCATTGTGATGGTGCGGGTCGGAGCCAAGGGGTCGATGCTCAACATAGGTCAAATGGCTGCGTCAATTGGCCAGCAATCGATTAGAGGCCAGAGAATCCAGAGAGGATACAGAGGCAGAGCACTCTCATCTTTTGAGCCAGGAGACGTGGGAGCTAAGGCCCGAGGATTCGTCTACTCGTCTTTTGCACACGGACTCGACCCGGTAGAATATTTCTTTCATGCAATGGGAGGACGCGAGGGACTTGTGGACACAGCCGTAAGAACCCAGCAGAGCGGATACATGCAGCGGCGGTTGATAAACGCGCTTGAGCACATTAGGGTTGAATACGATGGAACAGTAAGAGACTCGCGTGGAAGCATCATACAATTCAGGTACGGTGAAGACGGGGTTGACACCGCAAAAAGTGACCACGGACGCGCGGTTAACACGGAGCGATTGGTTGACCGGGTGAGACTCGGTGCCGAGAAAGGACCTAAGACCTCCAAGAGCTATGTGTTGAGAAAGGTTCAGGCGAAAGCATCGCAGCTGCCTAGGGTCATGGCTGCGGAATTGAAGAAGAGTCTCCTCGAGACCGCACTGACTGAGAGAGCAGTGGACGAGGTTGTAGATCAGGCGATAGAGAACTACAGAAAATCGCTCATTGAGCCAGGCGAAGCTGCCGGCATAGTCTCTGCTCAATCTATAGGCGAACCAGGCACACAGATGACATTGCGCACGTTTCACTTTGCAGGAGTGAGAGAACAGAACGTCACACTGGGACTTCCTCGCTTAATAGAGATCGTCGATGCTAGAAAGATCCCATCAACCCCAATGATGACTGTATACCTTGACAAGAAATGCAGAGAGAAACGAGAGAAAGCTGAGGAAGTGGCTCGTCTCATCACACATACAACTCTGAGGGACATAGCGGCACAGATCGAATCTGATGTAACTCGAATGACAATCAAGGTCACCTTGGATCCTGAGAAGATGCGACTCCGAGAGATCTCTGTACGCGACATAAGGGAAGCTGTTCAGCTTCCCACATGTGATGTGAAGATCGAGCGAACAAAGATGGATATCAAACCCAAAGACATGGACATCTCCCGGTTCAAGCGATTGGCAACAAAGCTACCAACGCATCACATCAAGGGTCTTCCTGCAGTCAAAAGGGCACTTGTGGTTGAGGAGAAAGGGGAATGGATAATCAGGACAGAAGGATCAAGTCTTGAACAAGTCCTCACGATTCAAGGAGTGGATCCCACAAGAACCACATCAAACAACATCCATGAAGTGGCAATGGCTCTAGGGATTGAGGCAGCCAGAGAAGTGATCATGAGGGAGGCATTGAGCGTTCTAGAGGAACAGGGCCTTGATGTCGACATCCGGCATGTCATGCTTGTGGCAGATACGATGACCGCGTCGGGAGAGGTGCTACAGGTCGGCAGGCACGGAGTCAGCGGAGAAAAGGCAAGTACATTGGCAAAAGCGGCATTCGAAATAACGATTCCAACAATCGTTGATGCGGCGATGAAAGGAATAGCAGATACGCTGAAAGGCGTTGCAGAGAACGTCATTGTGGGACAGCAGATCCCTATGGGAACGGGCCTCATCGACATGTATATGGCGATGCCTCAAACAAGGTTGAGAGAATGATAGACATCACCAAACAACTCAAAATGGCTGTGAAGAGCGGCAAAGTGTCATTTGGATGCGCAAAGGCAGTGGAAGCTGCTGGGAGCGGCAAGGCAAAGCTGATAGTCTTGGCTTCCAACTGCCCAGAGAAAGCACGATCCGAGATACTTGACAGAGCCAGACTAACTGAGCTACCGGTATATGTACATGCAGGAACCAGTGTGGATCTTGGAAATGTGTGCGAGAAACCTTTTCTCATCGCTGCGCTCACTGTCCACGAACCAGGCGACTCAGAAATACTTAAAGTAGTTGGGGCGAAAGATGTCGACAAGTAAGATAAAGCTCACGAGCGACGAAATGAAGTGCATAGCCCTATTTGAAAGCATTACAGGCGCGACGGCGAAGGACTGTCTGATAGATGAGAAAGCTGAGAGGATAATCTTCCTTGCAAAACAAGGCGAGATGGGCTTAGCGATCGGAAAAGCAGGAAAGAACATCCAGACTCTAAGAAAGATGACAGGCCGTCAAGTCGAAATAGTTGAGCAGGCTGACACACCGGAGCAGCTGATCAGAAATTCGCTTGCTCCCGCACACGTAAACGAGATAAGGATTACCGAAAAACCTGAGAGAACAATCGTAGTTGTAGAGGTTGAGCCGAAAGACAAGGCGCTGGCAATCGGAAAGAACGGCAGGACAATCGACAAGACTAGAATGCTGGCGAAACGCTACTTTCAGATAGATCACGTGATTGTGACATAGCTCTAGCGCGCCTACTTTACCTGTCTCGCGAACTTCTCGGCCGCACCTAGGAACTGGTCTAACTCAGTGGCTCTGTGAGCAGTTGAGATTGCGCAGTGGACAAGTTCCGGTGTCAGGCAGAAAATGCCTCTGTCAAGAAGGAAGTACATGAATCTCTTCGAGAGTTCTTTATCTCCCCTACCTGCGGAAGTGGCATCCTTCACAGATACATCAGTGAAATGGCAGCCAAAGATCGATTCGACTCCTGTTATCTGAAACTTCAGGCCGGCCCGATCCATCGTCTCCTTCAGCTCATTTCGCATTCTATTCCCCATCTTCCCTATTTTCTGGTGCACGGAACCGTCTTCCAAGACCTTCAGGGTCGCCAAACCTGCCGCCGCCGATACGGGGTTTCCCGTGTGCGTGCCCCCATGGAAAGAATAGTCCGTGCCTTTGTACTTCGTGTGGTCCATCCTTTCCATTACATCTGATCGTCCGGTGATCGCGCCATTAGGAAGCCCCCCACCCACAATCTTCCCAAGCACTGTAAGGTCTGGCCTTACTCCGTAGTACTGCTGGGCTCCCCCTGGAGACAGCCTGAACCCGGTAATGACCTCATCAAAGATCAGCAAGGTTCCTTCCTCAGCGCACAGTTCTGCAAGCCCTTTCAAGAACTCTTTTTCCGCTGGGATCATGCCGCCTGCTCCCATGACGGGTTCTATCAGCACACAGGCGAGCTCCTTACCCTTTATCGCTCTCCTGACTCCGTCCAGATCGTTGTATGGAAGAATCACTGTGTCCGCGAGAGAGCCAGTTGTCAATCCGCCTGATGGAAGTTCAGTGTAAGGCGGTTTCATAGCGATGTGGAGGGGGTCGTAGCCACCGTGCCAATTGCCTTCAAACTTGCCAATTCTGGTCCTATGCGTATATGTTCTTGCAAGCCTTACGGCGTACATGTTGGCTTCTGTACCGGATCCGGTGAACCGGATCAGTTGTGCCGATGGCATCATCTTCATTATCTGTTCAGCTAATTTCAGCTCAAGCTCATGAGAGAGACCGTAGTGGAGATCTTTTTCGGCTTGCTCTCTTACTGCACCCACGACTTTGGGGTGGCTGTGTCCCAAGATTAGCGCGAAGTGTGCGCACCAATAGTCGGTGTACTTGTTGCCATCGATATCGTATATCTTGCTGCCTTTTGCACGAGCCAAGTAGAAGGGATATGGCTCTACAAACCTTATTCTGTATGAGATCCCTGCTGGGAAGATCTTCTTTGCTCGCTCGTACATCTGCCTTGAACGACGAGTTCTTTTCACATATTTCTCACTCATGTTTGGTCGTCCTTCTGTGTTGGGCCGCCTGAATGTTTGTCATTCTAAGGTTAAGGTTTTCGGACGTGTAGAACTGGTCGCGGTCTATCGGCCAGACAGAGCGGTTATTCAATCCTTTCGAATTCGGTTTTTGAGGCGCCGCAGACAGGACATGTCCAGTCGTTGGGCAAATTGCCAAATCCCGTGCCTGGTGGTATGCCCTTCTCTGGCTGGCCGATTGCCTCATCATACTCATAGCGGCAGATTCGGCATCGCCACTTCATCATAATCCCGCCTTCGCTTTCTCTCGAGCGAGCTTACCCAGTTCGCCGCATTTCTCAAGATCTGTGTCGCCGGGAATGTACTGTGCCTCTACGCTTGCTGCGAAAACGTCCAAGCCGAGTGCCTTCAATTGGTTTTCAAGTGTTCTAACGCCTCCGCCTCCCCACCCATACGATCCGAAACACGCGACTGCCTTGTTCTTCGGCCTTAGCCCTGAAAGATATGTCATCAGACTCCCCATCTTTGGCAGCATTGTGTTATTGAGGGTTGAAGTTCCGAGCAGGATGACTCTCGCGGCAAGTATCTCCTTGACCACATCCGAACGGTCAGAATTTCTCAGATGAAAGACGCTCACCTTCACGGATGGGTCTGCCGCATTTTCAGCAATCGCACGCGCCATCTTCTCTGTGCTTCCCCACATTGAATCGTAAACTACCAATACTTTTGGCTTCGTTCGTCCAGATGACCAGTCATCATATGAGTTGACTATTCGCTGAGGATCGGATCGCCAAATCACTCCGTGGCTTGGAGCTATGACTGAGGGCGAGATGTTCAGCTCCCCCATTTTCTTGATGGCTGACTGAATCAATGACCCGAAAGGCATTAGGATGTTCGCATAGTATTTTTCAGCTTCGTCCAAAGCCTCAGGTACCTCGTCATCAAATCGTCCTGAACTTGCGATATGTTGCCCAAAGGCGTCGTTAGGCATCAAGATCCTGTCCTCCACCAAGTATGTGAACATGGAGTCGGGCCAGTGGAGCATGGGTGCCTCAATAAAGCTGAGATTTCGCTTTCCCAAGTTCAGCTTACCTCCCGTCTTGACCGTTGCGAATTGCCAGTCGCCTCGGTAGTGCTTTGCGAGACCTTCCTTTCCTCGCTCAGTGCAGATCACTTTGGCGTTCTTCACCGTTTCCATGGCTTGGGGAACAGCACCCGAATGATCCATCTCTACATGATTGCAGACAACGTATTCGATCTTCTCAGGGTCAACAACGCTCTCGATTCGAGTCATCATCTCCTCTGAGAAGTTGGCCTTTACTGTATCTACCAGAGCAACATGATCGTCCAATATGAGATATGCGTTGTATGTAGTCCCCCGATGAGTAGAGTAGCCATGGAAGTCTCGAATATTCCAATCAACGGCACCTACCCAATACACTTTTTCCGCGACTTTGATCGCATTCATTGCCACATCACTATTCATTGCGAGATATCTGTTCTATTAAGACTCACGTATAAGAGCGGTCAGGGCATGATTGCTATCCAGGTTGATCAGCCGCTTGGCCGACATCATGTCTTGCTCATACCTACCGACTTATATTCTGCGAAATGGTTGTCAATCCGGTTTGGTGGCTATGTCGGCAACGAAGGAAGAAGTTGAGAAGGCACTCGATGATATGAGGCCTAATCTGCAAGCAGACGGAGGAAACGTGGAGCTTGTGGATTTTCGCGATGGCATAGTGAAAGTGCGACTGACTGGTGCATGCGCTGGATGCCCTATGTCGCAGATGACCTTGCAGTGGGGAGTTGAGCAGTTCCTAAAGAAGAGGATTCCAAGCATTCGCAAGGTTGAAGCAGTCCAATGACCTGAAGTGCGCGGCCTCACTGAAAGAGGGAATAGAGAAGACGCCCGGACAACTCTATCGATTCGAGATCACTTCTCACAGATATACCTTCGTGACCATAAGGTGGGAAAGGCAGACGCGATGCTTTCAGAACTGGTTTCGCAAATCCATGCTCTTGCCGCTGGCCCCGTGTCCGTACAAGTTGAGAGCAGAGTAAGGGAATTTGCCTTCGTTCACTCAAGCGGTAACGATGTGTGGTTTTCAGAATTATGCTTCTGCATTCTCACAGCCAACTCGAGCGCCAGACTGGGAATGAAAATACAAGAAACGCTGGGAGCAGATGGGTTCCTTAACCTGACCAGAGACGAGATCGCTATTCGTCTCAGAGAGCTTGGGCACAGATACAGTGAGCGCCGCGCCCGCTTCATAGTTGAGGCCAGAGATTTCCGGAACATCAAAGACATCGTCACGCGCATTGATGATGAGAAAAGGGCAAGAGAATGGTTGGCGGACAGTGTTTTGGGTCTTGGATACAAGGAATCGAGTCACTTCCTGCGAAATGTCGGATATAACGATGTCGCGATCTTGGATCGGCATATACTACGGATCATGAGGGACTATGCCATTATTGAAGAAATCCCTAAAGCACTTTCAAAGCGCATGTATGTCGAATATGAGAAGAGGTTGAGCAACCTGGCAATCCAGGTAGGCATGACGCTCTCAAGACTCGACCTGTATCTTTGGTATATGAAAACCGGAACTGTACTGAAGTAGTAAGATGCTTCAAACAGGAAGAGTGTTTTAGGCAGGCACATGCGTCTGCTAGAGAATGTGCGGATTGTATGTTTCTGCAACGTTCCTCCAAGTTTGGTGAACACGTCTCGCCAGGAACCAGCTCAGGGCGCCAAACAACGCCAGAATAATGAATAGTCGGGCCCCAATCAGATGAGACACCAGCCTTCTCTGGCTCAGAAGACTTATATAACATCCAACAATCTCGTAGAGCCTGCAATAGGGACAACGCATGTCCTCAAAAGAATTCAGACACATAGTGCGATTGATGAACACTGATCTAGACGGGTCAAAGAAGCTAATCTATGGACTCGCCAAGATTCGAGGAATAGGTATCAACTTCTCTACTGCAATAGCGAGAGCAGTGGACCTAAAGTCTGACATCCGAATTGGACAGCTCTCAGACGAAGAGGTAGATCGCATTGAAGATGTCATATCCGATCCCGCGAAGTTCGGAATACCCACCAGATTGCTGAACAGACAAAAAGATTTCGAGTCTGGTAGAGACAGCCACATGGTGGGTGCGGATCTGGTTTTGCGAGAGAAAGCAGACGTAGACTTCATGAAGGACCTGCGAACGTGGAAGGGAATAAGGCACTCGCTGGGCCTGAAGGTGCGAGGGCAGCGAACCAAGACGACTGGAAGAAGCGGAAAGGCTGTGGGCGTGAAGAAGAAGGCTGCGATAGCCGCTTTGAGAGCTGCTCGAGCAGAGAAAGGAGAGAAGGAATAGAATGGGCGATCCGAAGAAACAGAGAAAGAAATACGAGACTCCTCGACACCCATGGAGGCGTGCCCAAATCCAGGACGAGCTTAAACTGATTGGTGACTATGGCTTGAGAAACAAGAGAGAACTATGGCGATATCGAACAGAGATTTCAAGGATCAGGGGAATCGCAAGATCTCTCCTTGCGAAGACTGAGACAGAAAGGACGAGAACTCAGAAGGAGCTTCTGAGTAGCCTGATCCAGCTCGGAATTCTTTCCGAGGACGCAACGCTCGACCATGTGCTTGACCTAGATGTGACAAGACTTCTGGAGAGAAGACTTCAGACAGTAGTTGCAAGAACTGGTATGGCCAAGTCGATGCATCACGCTAGGCAGCTCATCACACATGGTCACGTCCAGATTGGAGGCCGATCAGTGACTACTCCAAGCTACATGGTAAGAAGAGATGACCAGCCAGAAGTCACCCTGCAGAGCTCCCCGGTCAAAGAAGACCAATCCACACGAAAATCCAGCTGAAGACGGCGCCACAATCGGATATTCTCAGCGCGCGCGCTATAGCTTTTTCCCCATCCCCAATCGTTCCCTGCCTGTGATATGTCAAAGATATGGGCCGACTGTCTGCTTGGGAGGAACCTGCCCCTGTATTATCAAAGCGATAGCATGCTGAACCTCCCTCGGCCTCGGAATCCCATACAGTGTATGATAAGTTCGCCCCCTAGGGATTAACACTGCGCGACCCCCACCTGCAGAAAATCCTACTCCCGCTCCCACAGGCGATAAACGTTTCCCTCCGACCCCCAGACCAGCGCCGATTCCTGCCGAGGCTGAATCCTCACCCAGCCCGAACCCCGAGGCGGTTACTGGCACAATCGTGCCATAGTTAAGAACTCGGCCCAACAAGCCTTGAACTATGGCCAGATCCTCGATCCTATTGTATGTGAACTGCCTAGAATCATAGGATATGAAACTCTTCTCCATGACAACCCGAAGGTTTGTAATGTAGTAGTTGTGGCCCCTTCTGTAGAATTCAGCGAACGCAATCCCAGCGAGTCCACAAACGACCAAGAGCCAGAGATGAACCTGCAAAGGCATCTTGAAGTACTCCGTCAGCAATGTCCCACTCAGAGCGATAGCGCTGAAGATCAAGAGGGAAGTGACTCTCAAGTAGACTAACCCAATTATGACCCCCGCCCCAACAAGAACGCCCCAGAAAACCAAAACATTCACAGCATTATACTGTTGAAGGAATGGCAAAGGCAACCGCAGTGTGAATCCTGCAACCAGAGCATATATTCGTTCCATCACATAGCCGAGAGCAACGAGCAGCAAAGAGATTGCATATAGATGCCAAAAGGCCAATGGATGGGGCTTCAGTTTCATAACTAGCTTCTCGCCAGGAAGCGGCTGGACTCGCGTCACAGAAATCTCACGACTTGGCCAATGAAGCCAGAAGTGATTTGCTTTTTACTCAGATACATGTCAAACGGCACTGTCTGCCACAATCGCTTCAAGCACATGCTAAGCTTTGACACCTTCACCGCTCAGACCTCATCAGGATGCCAATGCGATGTGCACCAAGCTTCTCCGACACGACAAGCGGCAAACATCGACCAGATCAGCTCGGTCATGAAGGAATTTGCATATACATCAGTCTGATTGAGCGCGCGAAGCCCATATCACGTTTAGACATATAGTGCATTTCATGAGCGTTCCTTCCCAACCCTTTTGGTTTTAAATGATTGGAGGCATCCCAAATCACGAGCCATAATCTCTCCAACCTGACATGTCAATATGCTCGCCTCTTTTGATTACATGGATCCGACACCAAAGAAGTTGAGCATTCCATGGTTAGCTTGTCTGGATCTTCATCCTTCAAGCTAAGGCTGTGGCCGGGCCGCGTGCAGCGAGGTGCCTGGCCATTTGTCGGGCAAAAATCAAATATGGCCATCAGCAATGAACATCAAGGAATGAAGACGCCAGTCCCAGATTGACCTTCGCCAAAAGGTATGATAGTCTCTGCGACGGTCTGACCATGAACGACGGAAACTGAGTCAGATCGTGATATTATGCAAGGAAAAGGTTTTAGGTCAGATGGTCTCAGGTGAACCAAGTCTTACATCGAGGTACGTGATCAAGATTTGTCGATGTTTGCTGTTCCAGGTGCGTATGACCGCGCCATTACGGTATTTTCTCCAGACGGCCGACTTTTTCAAGTCGAGTATGCAGCTGAGACTGTGAAGAAAGGTGCAACGGTTCTAGGCATAACCTCGTCTGAAGGAGTCGTCCTTGCTGCAGAGGAAAGGGCGATGTCGAAACTTCAGGATCTTTCATTCATGCTGAAGATTTTCCAGGTAGACGATCATGTGGGCGTGGCTGTTGCTGGCCTAAGTTGTGATGCGCACATCCTTGTTGACCAGGCCAGGATATTCTCTCAAGCTAATAGGCTCATGTACGATGAGCCAGTAGACATTGAGATCCTTACACGGAAGATTGGTGAGATAAAACAACTGTATACTCAGCATGCTGGAGTTCGTCCCTTCGGCATCTCGGAACTTTTCGCTGGGGTAGATAAGAGGGGTTCAAGGCTTTTCTGGACTGATCCTAGCGGAACGTTTTGGGCTTTCAAAGCTTGGTCTATTGGGTTTGGGTCGGATGCGGCGAACAAGATCTTGGAAACTGAGTATCGTGAGGATCTGTCGCTTGACGATGCGATACTCCTAGCCCTGAAGTGTATGGTGGAGATATCTGAGGAGAAGATCGACGCACAGAAAATAAGGATGGCGGTCGTACCTGCATCCACGCGCAAATTCAGAAAACTCACAACTGAAGAGATAGACAAGTATCTCAAGAAAGTCAATTCGGGAAAGAAGGCGATTGCGAAATAGACTCTCTCTGCTGCTAAGCTGACTGATTGCCCAAATGTCTGCGCGTGCGTTGCACGTCGGTTGATCAAAAGGAAGTTAAGTGTCTCGCCCACTTGAGATATCGCTGGGAGCGAATCTCTGGATGAGTGACAAGTACACAACAGCGAGGCTCTCGGTTGAAGGAGACAGGTTCGAGATTCTCGTAAAACCGGAACTGGCCCTGGATTTCAGATTGGGCAAACAAGTGCCCACATCCCAACTCCTCGTCATAGAGGAGATCTATTCGGATGCGAACAAGGGAACCAGGGCTTCCACGGAGAAGCTTCAGAAGGCCTTTGGCACAACAGATGCTCTGAAGATAGCAGAGGAGATACTGAGAAGAGGAGAACTTCAACTCACAACAGACCAAAGAAGACAGTTGACCGAGGACAAAAGGAAACAGATAGTTGCTTTCTTGGTGAGACACTGCATCGATCCTAGAAGCGGCACACCGCACCCCCCACTGAGAATAGAACAAGCCCTATCACAGATACGGGTCTCGATAGACCCATTCAAGAGTACAGAGGAACAAGCGAAGTCAATCATCGATGACCTTAGACCGATAATACCATTGAAAATAGAGAAAATGCGTGTAGCCGTCAAGATATTCGCGGAGTATGCGGCAAAGGCGTACGGAGCCGTGAAGAACTTCGGCACGATAACAAGGGAGGAGTGGCAGAAGGACGGATCTTGGATTGGAGTAGTTGAGATGCCGGCTGGACTGTATGGATCATTTGTCGAGAGGCTCGGAAAGTTGACCCAGGGGACCGTTCAGACCAAGATCCTGAAGTGAATCATCATCATAAGATCAGATCGAGTTACTCGACGCACATTTTTCGCACGAAGCCCTACCTGTATACCTCAGGTGGCTTCTCCTTCTGAATGAGACCTGCTTTCTCAGCGGCCTTTTTCCATTCCTCTCTAGCTTTCTTGCTCACAGTGCATTTTGCACAAGACTGAGCACATAGTTCCAAGTATTCCCCTTCGTTCTTTCCATCTAGCGCTTCCGCAGCCTTCGCACAAATCGATGCGGGCGCTTCACATTCCTGATTCCCCTTGCATAAGACGGAAACGTATCGGCATGAGACTGCCACAAAGTCCATACTAAGTGCTGCTCGATGCCTTACAACGCTATTACAGATGGTTCTGGCCAACTCACAGGTGAGTTGCTTCTGAAACTGCTTCCTGCTAACCTCCAAGCCGGGTTACTCTCCGAAACTCTTATTGTTCACGTCTATATTTGCCAATCGGAGCTATGGCCGGTTGTGTAGTTGCGTGAGACATTGAGTGTTGCACCCTATGTTTCTTCCCCTGAAGAGGTTGTTCGGAAAATGTTGGATATGGTTCAACTTAGAAAAAGAGACGTCCTGTTTGACCTCGGATGTGGTGACGGCAGGATAGTGATAATGGCCGCAAAAGACTACTTTGCCAATGCGTTTGGGGTAGAGATCAGAGACGATTTGGTGGTCACCGCTCGAGAACGAGTGAAGTCTCTTAACCTTGAGAAACAAGCCCAGATTATCCATGCGAACTTTTTTGACATCGACCTATCGAAAGCAAATGTTGTGACTCTTTACCTGACGACTAGTGGCAATGAGAGACTAAAGCCCAAACTGGAGAAGGAGTTGAGGCCTCATTCAAGGGTTGTCTCTCACGACTTCTCGGTCACGGGTTGGAAGCCGACGGAAATCTCGGAGGAACCGCATGGCCATACGATATACTTGTACAGGTTGGGGTCACAGTAGTCTGAAAGTGTGGTCAACCCGACTCCGATGAAATGCGACCACAATATTAAAGTAGATAGTGGCTTCTTCGTTCTTCAATCCGATTGAAAAACGGTGAACACGCAGCTTGACCTTGCATGTAGAGAGGAAACAGCTGGTTGCACCCGGTGAGATCCTTGCAGAGGGAAAGTATGTTTCGGGTGAGAATGTCCATCGCGAAGGTGACCGACTCTTTTCCTCTAAGGTCGGAGTCGTCGAAATAGATGGCGACCGACTCGGAGTCGTGCCGCTAAAGGGATGCTATGTTCCTCACGTCAATGACATAGTGGTAGGGCGGATTACTGACATAGTCATGTCCGGATGGATGGTGGACATAGACGCGCCGTATCCTGCTCTTCTACCTGCCTCTGAGGCATTTGCACCTAGAACCCCCCGTTCAAGAATGGACCTGTCAAAAATGTTCGATGTGGGCGATCTCGTGGTGTCGAAGATCCTGGCCTTTGACAGAACCCGTGACCCCCTTGTCACGGCGAAGGGGCCTGGGCTGGGCAGGGTTAGCAGTGGGAGGGTCGTCAAGGTATCGCCCGCGAAGATACCCCGACTGATAGGAAAGAAAGGATCAATGATAAGCGTTCTCAAGAAAGAGACCGGGACTCACATAATGGTAGGCCAGAACGGTACAGTCTTGGTCTCTGGTGAATCCCCAAATCTGGAGAACGTGGCCATTCAGGCAATAAGAATGATCGAACGAGAGGCACACACTCAAGGGTTGACTGACCGCATACAGGTCATGCTTCGTGATAAGACAAGAGGTGAATGAAATGAGGTTAGAGGAGAGGAATATTGAACTGATTGATGTTAACGATCGCAGAATAGATGGAAGGAGACTGGATGAACTCCGCCCAATCAAGATGGAAGTAGGAGTTCTTGACAAGGCTGACGGGTCCTCTTACATAGAGCAAGGCAAGAACAAGATCTTGGCAGCGGTCTACGGCCCCAGAGAAGCTCACCCAAAACATGTCGCGCTTCCTCACAGGGCTGTGCTGAGATGCCGTTACCACATGGCACCTTTCTCAACTCCGGAACGCAAGTCACCGGCTCCATCACGCAGAGAACAGGAACTTTCAAAGGTGATAAGAGAAGCCCTTGAACCGGCTGTTCTCTCAGAGCACTATCCTCGTACAACAATTGACTTGTTCATTGAGGTACTGCAGTCAGATGGCGGATCGAGATGCGCAGGCATAACTGCTGCCTCGCTTGCTTTCGCGGACGCGGGTATTCCAATGAGAGGCCTGGTTGCGGCCTGTGCAGTCGGTAAGATCGCCGGCAAGGTCGCGCTAGATCTATCTGACACTGAAGACAAACAAGGAGAGGCAGATCTACCTGTTGCGATCATGCCCCAGTCAAATGTCGTCACGCTGATACAAATGGATGGAACCTTGACTCCTGAAGAGTTCGAAGCAGCATTTGACATGGCAGTGCGAACTTGTCATGGAATACATGAACAGCAAAAGACAGCTTTGAAGCAGAGATATCTCTCCATAAAGGAAGAAGTGGAGGAGAAGAGTGAGCCAGAAGGCGAAAAGGAGGAATAGATTCTGTCGGCGACCCCTCAGATCCCACCTGTAGCAAGGATTGGACAGAACACGATTATCGATTCGTTGGCGGCGGGAAGGAGAACAGATGAACGAGCGCTTCATGACTTTAGACAGATGAGGCTCGAAATCGGACTGATCGAAAAGGCGTCCGGATCAGCATTGATCAACTTGGGAAAGACAAAGGTCTTGGTGGGTGTGAAGGTAGAGCAATGCGAACCGTTCCCAGACACGCCAGATGAAGGAGTCTTAACTGTAAACGCTGAACTTGTCCCTTTGGCCTCACCGTCTTTCGAGCCAGGGCCACCAAATGAGAACGCAATTGAACTGGCGAGAGTTGTTGACAGAGGAATCAGAGAATCCAAGGCAATAGACCTCAAGTCGCTTTGCATCAACGTAGGCAGGAAAGTATTCGTGGTGTTTGTCGACGTATATGTCCTTGATCACGACGGAAATCTGATAGATGCCTCCTCAATAGCCTCACTTGCTGCATTACTCAGCGCAAAGATTAATGATTACGAAGTCAAAGACGGAGAGATCATCGTCAAACCTGAGCTCAAACCTCTCCCAATCCAGAATCACCCAGTCGCAGTGACACTGGCGAAGATTGACAACACATTGGTGCTTGATCCATCTCTTGAGGAAGAACAGGTGATGAGCGCCAGGCTTACGGTGATATCTGACAAAGATGGACAAATATGCGCAATGCAGAAGGGTGGATCGGGATCCCTTGCTGTCGAAGAGGTTAAACAAGGCGTGAAGCTTGCACTTTCCAAAGCCCCAGAAATCCGAGCAAAAATAGCAGAGGCAGTGACAGCTTGACTAGAACAGTGAAAGTCGGCCAATCAGGTAGCTTCGGGCCGAGATATGGGACAGTAGCGCGGAAGAGGTATGCTGAGATCATTGACGCTTTGAGGAGAAGAAGCGAATGCCCGCGATGTCATGTAACGGCTGTCAGAAGAGAATCTGTCGGAGTTTGGCTTTGTAACAAATGTGGATACAAGTTTGCTGGAGGGGCATATGTGCCCGAGACAAAATTGGGAGATGTAGCCAGACGAGCCAGCCGAGGCGGAGGCCCAGGGACTGTGGTTGTGGCTCTAGGTCTAGTTCAAACTCCAAGAGAATCTGTCGAGGAAAAGGCCGCAGGGCTTAGAAGAAGAGTGAGGAGAAAGAAGGCCGCTGAGGCTGACGAACAGGTCCAGTGATCAGTGTACAGTGCTGCAGCGCCTTCGCCGATGCAGTGGAGACATAGAAGAGGCTGATCTGTGTTTCAGGACCTGATCCTGCAGCGCTCAAGATGTGACGACGTACTTATGCAGAGAGGCAACAATCGATCTCGCGCTATGTGGTGCTGCGTTGCTCATCCAGACATGGAGCTACCCGGAACCAGATGAGGATTCGTGTTGAACAGGACGAAGGCTGAGATCGTGCTGAGATTGGATTCAAAGAAGGCAGCTGTGGCATTATACAATGCTCTCCTGCCGGAGACAAAGCAATCAATAGGCCCAAGATCAACTGTGCGGGTCAAACTGAGAGATAGACAGCTGCGGATATTGCTCAACGCAATTGACCTTAATGCATTGAGAGCAGCACTTAACTCCTACTTGAGGTGGGCAGCAGGTTCTGCTGATCTCATAGACACTATTGACCTGTCGGGACACAAATAGAGCAAATGGGTGTATCTCGCGAAGTCGGCATACCTTGCCGAGCATGTCTTCAATTAGGGGCCAGGGCGTCCCCTTGGTTCTCCACATCTCAACCCAAGAGCGGTTGAAGTGATGATCTAGAATTTCTGGTTAGCCTGTTGAACTGCGACTCGTGCTAGTCGAAATCCGACTTCTTGTATCTCAAAGTGTTGATACAGTTTCTTTCTGCGTCGTATGGTATCTTTGCCACATCTCCAGACGATAAACGAAAATGCAAGCATGAAGGCGCAAACAAAAAGGACCAAAACTCTGCCGGATAACGTTATTATCCAGGGAGGCGTCTACAGCGGTATTCAATATCGACCTCTGAGAGTGAGATCATGAGCCAGAACGAGCAACTACCTCCGCAAATTCAGGAAGATCTTGTGAGACTTCAGCAATTGCAGCAGACGCTACAAGTCGTGGTCACTCAGAAGCAGCAACTCGAACTCGAGCTGGGAGAGACAGAGAAGGCGCTTTCAGAGCTAGAAAAGGTGGCAGACATCGTTCCCGTCTACAAAAGCGTCGGAAGCATTCTTCTGAGATCGGACCGACAAGGCCTCATCAATGAACTGAAGGAAAAGAAAGAGCTCATCAATACTCGTGTGACCGTTCTCACAAAACAAGAAGAGCGAACAAGAGACAGGTTGAAGGAACTTCAAGATAGGTTGCAGCAACGACTCAAAACCTCCGGTGCTTCGGCTAACTGAGCACAAATCCACCCTGCGCAGGCCGACCCCGTTTGAACGTCATCACCCCAGATCACTTGGAATCTCTTCGGTCTCGAACATCTTTTCAACCTGATTGGCTTAGACTTCAGACTAGATCCGTTGATTGAGATGGGGCAGGGCTGATTTTCCAACTTGCGAAGCTCTCGGCATATTCTTAGGTCGATCAGAAAAGCAAAGCGTGTGGCAATAGTTACTCATCAGAACGCGGACCCGGATGCACTGTGTTCAGGATACGCCCTAGCTCTTCTTCTTAGAGGGCTCAAGAGACGAACTGTAGTTCATCTGATTACACCTGAGGGAATAAGCAGGGTCACGAAAAGAGTTGTAAACCACCTGCGCATGAGCCGGTATCATCCGGAAAGCCTCGATGAATACGACATTGTCTTCACAGTTGACGCTAACACACTGTCTCAACTCGGAGAGTACGGAATACGTCTACGAGACTATGGAGGTGAAGCAATAGTCGTTGATCATCATGCTCCTGACCCAAGGACACTGAAGATCTCAAGTCACGCTGTTGTCGACGACAAGGCTCTGTCCACATGCCAGATCGTCTACAGCCTCTACAAGGAACTCAGAATACCAGTAAGTAGACGCGCTGCATGGGCGTTGTTTCTCGGAATTGCATATGATACAAGGCATTTTGCTCTTGCTACATCAGAGATTTTCAGAATAGCCGGCGATCTTGTGGAGAGAGGCGTCGATGCTGGCAAAGCAATCAGGCTTTTGCAGATTCCAATCACAGAGTCTGAGAGAATGGCCCGGTTGAAAGGGGCGCAGAGACTCAGAGTCACAAGAGCCGGAAGATGGGTTTTGGCCTCAACATACGTTGGTTCACACCAGGCATCCGTTGCCAGAAGCCTGATCATGCTCGGTGCAGATGTAGCAATGGTTTCCGGAGGAAAGAAAGGGGAAGTACAACTGAGTCTAAGGTCAACTCAAGACTTCTATGATCGCACAGGAATTCACTTGGGCAGGGACATAGCCAGGCCTGTAGGAGAACTCATTCATGGAGCCGGAGGAGGGCACGCAATCTCGTCGGGCATCCGCGGGCGAGACGAGGAGAAATCGGCTCTCGCGAAGTGTGTCCAGGTGCTCACTGAAGAACTAAGAAACAGACATAACCTGTTCCGGGCATCGATGATTGTTGATGCGACGATCAAGCCGTGATGCATGGCGGAAAAATAGCGATAAATACAGCTGTCTGCACTATGTGCCGAGCCACACATGAGTAGTCACTCAAGAATGGGATTACGTGGTATACGAGCTCAGTGAGGAGCGGTCATTTGCCGATCATCGAGATCAGAAAACTTTCATTTTCCTATGCTGGAGCGAGCCGTAAGTCTCTCAATGATGTAAGCCTTCAAGTTGACGAAGGCGACTTTCTCGTTGTTACAGGCCCTAGCGGATGTGGAAAGACCACACTATGCAGATGCCTCAATGGACTTGTTCCGAATTTCTATACCGGGGAGTTGACAGGGGAAATATCCGTCTGCGGCAGAAGTGTTCGGAAGGAGACAACTAGTTCTCTCTCACGTCATGTCGGCTTCGTGTTTCAGAACCCTGAGAATCAACTGTTCTCTCTCACGGTGGAGAGGGACGTAGCTTTTGGGCCTGAGAATCTGGGGCTGATCCGTGAGGAGACAAGAAGAAGGGTGGATTGGGCCTTGAGCGTCACCGGGATTGAAGAGTTGAGGGATCGGGCTCCCTATGAGCTTTCCGGAGGCCAACAGCAGCGCGCCGCCATAGCGTCTGTTCTTGCCATGCGACCTGACATAATTGTGTTGGACGAACCAACGTCCTTCCTCGATCCGAGATCCTCTAAGGAGATTCTGCAAGTAGTCGCAAAGCTGAACAAGGAGCTAGGCATGACCGTATTCTTGGTGGAGCATAGACTGGATCTTGCGACGAGATATTCAAACAGAGTAGTGGTAATGGACAGAGGCTCGATTGTTTTGGACGGCCCGCCTGAAGACGTCTACGGTGAACAAGCTCATCTTATTGGAATTGGAATGCCCAAGGTGACAGTTCTCTTTCGTCTCTTGAAGCAGGATGGAATAGAGGTCCTGAAGACGCCTGTGACTGTTGAAGCAGGAGTAGAGGAACTGAGGAGGATTCTTAGAAGTTGATATTGACCAACGGCCTCTACTTCACGTATCCCAATGGAAATGAGGTGCTCCGAGGCATAGATCTCCGGATAGAGGACGGAGAGTTTCTTGCCATAATGGGTGAGAACGGTGCTGGCAAGACAACACTGGTCAAGACATTCAATGGGCTTCTAAGGCCAACGAAAGGCCAAGTTCTTGTCGACGAAGTCGAAACTAGGAAAGCCAGTGTCGCAGCTCTTTCTCGAGATGTCGGCTTGGTGTTCCAAAACCCGGATCATCAGCTCTTCTGTGAAACAGTCAGGGACGAAGTGGCGTATTCACTCAGAAACTTTGGATATCCAAGAGATGTAGTGGACAGGAGAGTGAAAGGAATACTTGAGACCCTGGACCTCATGCCCTACATGGACTCGTCTCCCTTCATGTTGAGTGGAGGTGAAAGGAAAAGAGTGGCTCTCGCATCAGTCCTTGTTTGGAACCCTAAACACGTGGTGCTGGATGAACCGACAATTGGGCAAGACTACCAACAGAAGGATAGACTGCGAAACTTCATAGTCCAGCTCAATTTCCAAGGCAAAACGGTCATCATGGTCACTCACGATGTCGAATTCGTGGCGGAGTGTAAGCCCAGGGTCGTATTGCTGTCTCGAGGGAAGGTCATCGCTGACGGAAAGGCGGAGCAGATCTTAACTGACCGAAACCTCGTTGCTCAAGCATCTCTACTGAATCCGCAGATCTCGCTTCTATTCTCATCCATCGATAACCTCCCCCATGATGTCATCGATGTCTACTCAGCGCACATAGCTGTCAAAAACAGGATTCGAGGACTGAGAAATGTCAATGCGGGTCTTTGAAGGCTTCAAGTTCAGCAGACTCTCCACCCCAATCCATAGAATGGACCCTAGAGCCAAGTTTGTCGTGACTATGGCAATCTTCGCAATCTCACTTATTCATACCAATATCCTAGTTTTGTCTTTGATCTTAGTGGCTCAGGTCCCGGTAATCTGGGTGGCCAAATCAGTTGGGCGCTGGAGAGCATCGATGAAGGGCGGGTTCCTTCTGGCAACATTGATCTTCGTCATGAATTTCCTAACCGGATCCACCCTCACATATTCAATTGCAATGACAATTAGATTTCTGGCTCTCCTTTCATCGTTCTCAATATTCTTCATGACAACATCTCCAGACGACTTGGGACTTGCCCTCGAGCAGGCGCATATTCCATATGCTCTCTGCTTCACCTTTACAACAGCAGTAAGACTCGTTCCGACAATGGCAGTAGACGCTCAGACAGTTGTAGATGCTCAAAGATCTAGAGGCCTCGAATTGGACAAAGGCAACCTGCTGAGAAGAATTAGAAACTATATCCCTATTCTCATTCCGTTGATTGTTTCCGCTATTCGAAGAAGTGTGGAGCTGGCCGAGGCTCTTGAATCAAGAGGGTTTGGAACGAACATCAAAAGACAACCCATGGCCGTTCTTCAAATGAAGAAATCTGACTATCTCGCCATTTTTGCTGCAGTCACCCTGCTGATACTGGCAGCGTTGATCAACCTGTATGCTCAACTGCCCACAATAGAAATGCATGTTGAGCTCCCTAGACTCTGGTGTGATCTGCAACCATACTGATCACATCTGGATCCGAGACGGAGCATTGTTGAACCCAGCCAGAAGCGCGCTGGGCGAAATTGTTGACATGAGGGCCTGTGCCCGTCGGGATTCCGCCTCTGCGGCAGAATATCAAGCGTTCTCGATAGGGATAATAATGGGCAAGAGAGATCGCACATTGGAGAGACAGCGCGCTGATCACGATAACAGGACTGAAAGGGATACCTCCGATAAAGCAAGGCGACGATCTGGGACACCTCATAGTCCGAGCTGCAAAGAGGAATCACGTCACAATCAAGGAAGCAGACACCATCGTCGTCACGCAGAAGATAGTCTCGAAGGCCGAAGGCCGCATAGCGAATCTTCGAGGCCTCAGACCATCGGTGTTCGCCAACGCGATCGCTTACCAGATAAATCGTGACCCAAGGGTCGTTGATGCGATCCTCAAAGAGGCTTCGAGGATTGTCAGGATAAGAGACAACCACTTCATAGTTGAGACCGGGAGCGGCCACATTTGCGCGAATTCTGGGGTTGACAAATCCAACGTACAGGATTCCGACAGCGTCTCCATACTGCCCGAGAACCCGGACAAGTCAGCTCAGAAGATCCGCAGAAGAATCAAACGTCTTGTGCGGGCAGACGTTGCTGTCATAATCTCGGATACATTCGGCAGAGCTTGGAGACTGGGGCATGTCAACTTTGCCATTGGAGTGGCCGGAATGAAACCGATGAAAGACTATCGGGGGAAGCAGGACATGTTTGGATACCGACTTCATGTGACTATGATGGCTATTGCCGATGAGCTTGCTTCGGCCGCGGAACTGGTCATGAACAAGAGGGATGGTGTGCCAGTTGCCATAGTAAAGGGGTATCGGTATCCTCGTGGCACAGGCACGGCTGGTGAGCTGATTCGTCCTATCCAAGAGGATCTCTTTCGGTAGGGTCAATGTCGCCCAACTTGAGAAAATGGAGAAGGAGACTGAACGGGCAGCGTCCGAGTTGCGGGACTCAGATGTCGACGATATCTGTTATGGATGCACAAGTGGAAGCTTGTTCAAAGGAATAGGTCACGATGGAGAACCGATCAGGAGAGTCGAGAGCACGACTGGTGTTTGTGCAGTTGCGACGGCAAGGGCAGTGGTGGACGCACTTCGATGCCTAGGTCTTCGGAGAATATCTCCTGCAACTCCGTATTGAGAGGAAATCAATATCCTAGAGAGTTCCTGGCGCATAACGGGTTTGATGTCCTGAAAGCGGTCGGCCTTGGTATTGTGAACAACACAGAGATTGGATCACAGGATCTCGGAGCTACGTTGAAACTGACGCGCGCGCTAGCAGCTAATGGGTGGACACTGACGGTATCTTCGTCAGCTGCACCAATCTAGGGACTATAGAGATCATAGCCACACTCGGGCGCGAGCTGAACAAGCCACTCGTTTCAGGCAACATAGCTACTGCATGGAAGGTGAGACAGGTGTTGCAGATAGAAGGCCAGGTTCAAGACCACGGCTGACTACTTGGCTCGTCGTAGATCGCGTGTCACCACTATCTGTCTGGCCTTTTGCAGGTCGATTCTGGTGTTGATGTTCATGAACATCGAGAGATCTGGATCTATTTCTCGAATTGTTTCTGTCGACACAAAGAGTGTATGTTCGAGGTGAGATATCATGCTTCTAATGTCCCTGTGCCCGCTCTTCAGAGCCTTCTTGGCGGCCATCAAGCAGTTGGCTGAATCATAGACTGAATGAAGTGGTTCAATGTATCCATTTGGCCACCTGGGAATCACAGCATCCTGCCTGACACATAGCTCGAAAAGTAGACGGAATAAGGTACGTGATGCAAAAGGCATGTCGCAACCCACGACCGCTACCTTCTTTCCACAAACCGCATCGAGTCCTGACACCAAACCCGCCAAAGGTCCAACGTGCTTTCTCAGGTCGAGAACAAAGGTGCAGCGACCTAGGAGGCGGAAATAGGACGCTTGCTGCTTCTGGGAACTGACCGCGATGACGACTTCCTCTGCTACTTCTCTCATACTGTCATACACTCTCTGGATTATGGTTTTGTCCGCTAGGGATAGGAGACCTTTGTCTCTCCCAAGCCTGGTAGACTGCCCGCCAGCGAGGATCACTGCAGATCTCATGAGCTTCCTACTTGCATCAGCAATTACAGCGATACAAATCTAACTGCTTCATGAGCCCAGAAAAGACCTGCACCAGTACAGAAGATGTGTGGAGCAATTTCATATGGCGTATGCACATATGAGAATCGGAATCTAGCTAGTTACCTTCATGGCAAGCGCCCTGGATTGCGTCCAGTACCATACTTTATTTGCTCGATATAGGACACTGAAGGAACTACATGACCTATTTGATCGCGGTGAATCATGACATGGCCAAGTCGTCGGATCTAGCTAAACCTCCTGTTCCGGTAAAGGTGAAGGATCTGTTCAATTTCGCCAGACTAGGTTTGGCTTTGAGTGAGGGATCGCAGATCCTTTGGCACATGCAGTTCAAGAACCAGCACATTGGAGCCCTCTTCACCGCCTACATGTACTGGAATGGGGATCTCCCCTTACTTGCCTATCTGAATCTTGATGAAAAACCGAAACCATTCCTGGCCTACAAGAGTGACTCTCCGAAGGGTGAGGAGATAGTCTTCTTAGACGATGTAGATGACACAAGATACAAGTATGGATCCTTCATACAAGTCAGGAAAATCCCCAAGTCCTTCGAGGACTCCCTCAGTGGCAAATTCACTGTTCCTCCAGAACCTATGCTAACCGAGGTTGAGGATCTGAACTCAATTGTCAGAATTCTTCTCCCTCTTTCATTCAGGGAAGGCACCGTCTTTCCTCTGTGGCAGTTCACGCGCGAAAAGAAGTACGTCTTGGGAACATGTATCCCGTTCGAGCACTATTATGAGGCCGACGCACTGCCGGTATTCTTCTATGTGGTGAGAGACGAGCCTCTTGCAGCTCCGTTTATCAAGTATACAGCTTCGCGTACCATGGGGGAGAGGCTGGAACCATCGGGAAATACCTCAGACGCGAAGTACTTCTATGTCAAGATCATAGATGTGGAAGATCTGCCGATCTTTCCAAGAGACTATGCTTTGTGACTGAGATCTGCGCGAGTTCGACTCATCTACCGACTCGATCAACACGTCGACTAGAGGGTACGCCAAGTGAAGACTAACTAAGATGAAGGATAGCACATTTCTCAACGTCCAATGCACTGGGAGGAGATTTGTGTGAGAAGAGACCTGGCTTTCAGCACGCTTTCCGTTGTAGTCGTCACAATCAGCCTCTTTGCTCTCCCAGTCGCACAGACCAAGGACTTTCGGGTTAGAGCTGCATGGATAGATCATGAGCTCGTCAGCGCAGCCAGCTTTCTAGCGGGGGAGCAAGAGCAACTGCCCGTGACTATTGTCTCATACGCAAGCTTAACTCGAGCAGAACTACAGCAGATCGCCTCCATGGGTGTCCTAGGCACTGTAATGGATGACACAGCAACCGCCAGGCTACCCAAGGAGTCCATGAAGAAGCTGGCCAAGCTGGATTTTGTGAAACGTATTGAATTTGGCTACGCATCCCCCGCATTAGATGTTAGTGTCCCGGAGATTGGAGCAACAGAAGCTTGGAACAATTCCTCGGCAACTGGAAAAGGGCTCCCACGAGGCGCAGGGGTAATCGTGGGTATTGTGGATACAGGCATTGACTGGAGACACAAGGACTTCAAGTTTGAGAACGATTCGTCCAAGATTCTATTCCTTTGGGATCAGACGAGATCGGGGATATCTCCCGCTGAGTATGCTTATGGGACGGAGTGGACGAGAAGCCAGATAGATGCAGGCCTTTGCGATTCGAAGGACCAGACTGGGCATGGAACCCATGTAACGGGAATCTCGTCAAGTACCGGAAGATCCAATGGAAAATACGTCGGTGTTGCACCTGACTCTTCACTCATCATCGTCAAGAGTGGCACGTTGACAAGAAAGGGATGGAGATTCAGATGGCCAGAAGTCATTGACGGAGTCAACTACATATGGCAAAAAGCAAAGGCCTTAGGAAAGCGTGCGGTCGTCAATCTTAGCTTGGGAGCGAATTCTGGAGGACATGATGGCATGTCCTCTATTGAGAGAGTTCTCGATCGCTTAGTCTCAGAAGGGTTGGTTGTGGTTGTGTCCGCCGGCAATGAGGGAGGAGCAGGATCTCACACGCAAGGCAAGCTTGGAAAAGATGAGACTGTGACATTGATCGTGGCACCAGCCACGGACGAAGATGAAATATACCTTGAGATATGGTGCTCGACATTTGATGAGATGGATATCTCACTCAGATGTCCCGATGGCCAGACGGTTAACGGCTCAACTTCGTCATCAGGCTTCTCGACACCAAAAGGAACTGTTCACATAGGTCATGATTCATCCGCGAAAGGAAAGGCGTGGAAGATCATGGTTGTTTCCCCGACTAATATGACTGAGGATCACTGGGCTATATCCCTGCATGGAACTTCAGCTTTGAACCTAGGAGAATGGGATGCTTGGCTGAGCACCAAAGGGAAGTTCCTACCCGGTTTCGGATACGAGGTTACAGCAAACAAGACTGTTACGGTACCAGGAACAGCCCAGAACGTGATCACCGTAGGAGCATACGTTACACGCACTCAATGGACCAGCAAGAACGGAACCAATTATCAGGATAGAATCAGTGAAACTCTCGGCGACTTGGCAAGATTTAGCTCTCGGGGGCCAACCAGAGATGGCAGGCTGAAACCTGAGCTCTGTGCTCCTGGTAAAGTCATTGTCTCTGCAAAACCTATTGAATCCCTCGGTTCGGAAAGAGACCCGACTGAGCTACATACCGTGAAGCAGGGCACAAGCATGGCTGCGCCACACATCACAGGGGTTGCCGCGATGATTATGGAATGCAATCCTGACCTGACTGCATATGCAGTCAAAGAGATCATGAAGATGACTGCTAGGCAAGACATTCACACCCAGCAGATAGCACCTGGCGGATCGTACAAATGGGGGTTCGGAAAACTCAACGCGAAGAAATCCGTATCAGTATGCAAAGCAAAGTACGAAGTCAAACTCCTCTTCGTAGGAGTCTCCGTCTCTTTTTCTCCCAGAATAGTTGTGGACGGAGTCTCTCGATCGATCACTGACGGACGCAAGGCGACGATCTTGGAGTTGAACGCCGGCACAACACTGTTCATAATGATTGAACCTGTGATTCTTGGAGAGAAGAGTCAGATGACACCCTTTCACAAGCAAGGTCCAAAGTTCATCTTTGGCCAATTCACAGTCCAACAGAATGGAGTCCACAGTCTGGCGTCGACGGCTCGAACTTTGACATTGGTGATCGATGGCCCCAAGACAGTTGTTGCCGAGTGGAAAGAGCAAAGTGAGATAGAGCTTGACACAGTAACGGCCGGGACGATTTTGTTGACATCGGGAGCCTTGCTGACTACTGCTATTCTTCTACTGATCGCAAGAGCAAGAAATGAGCGTCCTGTCACTGCATCTGAGTGAGAAGTGTAATCAGACTTAGAGTAATCTAAGGAGCGGTATCCGACACTCTCATCATGATGCTTTGTGGCGCAACATATCAACCACATCATGGCCTTGAGCGAGGGTCAGAGCGCTGTTCATCATGACAGTCGGATTTTTGAGGCAAGGCACCTGTCGCCGCTGGCAACTGACTCCATCATAGCCAACATAGTGTGCCCGTTGAATCTGATCGCCTCCATGCAGATCTCCAAGAACGCTGGCAGCACAACTTAATCGCCATAGCTCATGGAAATTCTACTACATTCCGCCGCAGCGAGATGGTCAATAGCCGGTTTCACGAAACAGTTTTATCCATCGACTCAAGGTTCTGGTGTGGTGGAGGTATCAGCAATCGGAGGCGCAAAGAAGAAGAGCATGGCACAGATGGAGAAGACGCAGGTCCAGCAGGACAAAGAGGAAGCTGCTCCCAAGAAGGCCAAAGGCAAGCCAGGGCCTGTGGAGAAAAAAGTCAGGGCGGTGGAACTCCAGAGGACAGATGACCAAAGAGTCATTAATGAAATCTCCAAGATGAGCGCGATTACGCCCTACCTCGTCTCGTCGCAGTTCAACATACGTCTTGGTACTGCGAAGGATTTGCTCGAAGAGTTAGAGAAAAGGAGAATTCTGAGATCGGTCGGGGGCAACGCCAGAATAAGAATCTACAGGACAGTCGCAGCCTAGAGCCGCTCAAGGACAATCTTCGAACCAGGCCTTGTGTTCGTGAATAGCTCCAAGTTGTCTGTGATTCTCCCTATGATATTGACGGGACTGTATGGTTGTGTGTCGCCGTAGAAGACGCAGACCGCCGAGCCAAGCGGCCAGTAAGCCATAGCTCCTTTTTCAACTTTTAATTTCGCTTTCTCAGGACCCAGTCTGAGACCTATCTCAAAGTAGACCTCCTCCTTCCATACGGCCGCTCTTCCTTCTAGGGGCATCGCCCTGAGCAAAGACTCCACAGTTCTGGGGGCTAGGAACCTGACTAGTTCTCCCACTGACTCACCTGATCCTTCAACTACCAATCTGACTTTGTGCCTAGAGAGCTCTCCTGACATTCGCAACCCATAGAAAGTAAGTTAAACGAGGTACAAAAGGGGTTATGAGAGAAGTCTGAGAGGGCGAGGCTGGTCTGAAGGAAACGAAGATCGAGACGATGCTGACTTGATCGCGGAAATACTGATGATGTTATCGGTGGTGTTTTCGCTTGTTGCTTTCCGTGGCAAATCGCAGACCACGAGGCAATTTGGCTTCGCCTTTCTAGGGCTCTTTTCGTCGCTGGTGGCCTTTGTGAGCGTGGGGTATATGGGCTTGGTCTTGCTCGTTTCTTCAGCCATCGTACTACCTCACGTCCTGTTCAGGCTTCCTGAAGACCGAGGAACAGGCAAAGTTACTCACTTACATTCGCTCGTCATGATATTGTGTGCAGCGACTGTACTGGCGACAGGTATGTTCATGAATCTCGAGCAGGTCCACTTGGAACTGGCGATTCTGGCCTCGATAGGCATCCTCTGGATCACCTTGAAACGATCGGTACGAGAGAAGGCGATCGGGTTGGCAATCCTGTCTCAGGTCATTTTTGTGGCGATTTCGCTGATGAAGACATCATTCTGGGTTGTTCTCACCTTAGAGATTTGTCGCTTATTGTGTAGCGTATGTGCATGTGTCTTGGGCGCAAGAAGGTAACACTGGCCCCTCTGGAGCGTGGGGCTGAGGGAGTAGCTGACCTTCAGTGTTTTCCTGCGACATCGACTTAGAAAACCATCAAGGAAGGCCATCACCTATGAGCTATGAGGACCAGCGAGGCTAATGCGCAGGCGGCCTCAGAACAGAAGGTAAGAGGAACCCGATTCCGAAGCATATCCTGAGAGAAAAGTTCAGCCAACTATTCTCTTGACGGTGTCAGCTACATAAGACATGTCTTCTGACGTCAGTCCTGCATGAATAGGAAGGGAGAACACCTGGCGAGCAGCCCTTTCGGTTTCAGGCAAAGCCCCCTTTCGCACACCAGACGCCTCTTTGTACAGTGGAAGAAGATGCAGAGGGGTCTCGTATTGGATCGATGCTTCGATATTCCTGTCGCGTATCCTTTCCACTATCTTGTTTCTTTTGCCTGCGTTAGCTCCCCTGAGACGCACAGTATACAGGCACCAGCTGTGTCTCACACCATCAGGTTCAGAGGGTAGCGCAAGTTTTCCTGAAACGCCCACTTGCTCGGTCAAGATCCTCGCATTCTGACGTCTTCTCTCCAAGAATTCAGGAAGCTTTCTGAGCTGAGCTACGCCTATTGCTGCCGCTATCTCTGTCATATGGTAGTTGTTACCAATTCTCGAAACCCAGTATGGTCGTTCTTCCCCATGAGTCCTTATCATCTTCAGAGCTTGCGCCAAATCATCATCATTGGTCGTAATCATTCCGCCTTCGCCCGTGGTCATGTTCATCCCTGAGTAGAAGCTGAAACAGGCCATCTCCCCAAGTGATCCAACCTTTCGCTGTTTGTACTCAGCGCCGTGTGCTTGAGCAGCATCCTCGACAACTGCTACTCCTTTTTGGCGGGCCATCTCGATTATAGGGTCCATGTCACACGAGAGGCCGTAAAGGTGAACCGGCATTACTGCCTTGGTTCTCCTACTGATGGCGTTTTCAATATCCTCTGGAGATACACAGTATGTTTCGCTTCGTATGTCGGCGAATATCGGCTTGGCACCACACAGCAAAACTGGAGTTCCTGTACCCGCAGAAGTAAACGAAGGAATGAGAACATCGTCGCCGCCTTTGACTCCTGCTGCAAGCAACGCACAATGAAGCGCAGCCGTCCCAGTGTTGACTGCGACAGCGTGCTTCACTCCAATGAACCTTGCGAACTCTCGCTCAAACTCTAGAACTCGCGGCCCAGCTCCACTCTTGTTAGTGAGAGTGCCACTTTTCAATACTGAGACCGTGGCCTCGATCTCTTCTTTTCCTATGAGCGGCTCGTTTATTCTAATAAGTTCTCTCAACCTAGGTCATCTTGATTGATGAGCAAATCAACGGACTGTCTCTAAAAGACTTTTCATCAGGATTGTCTATTGCGGGAGTCAATGACATATCGGACAGCTAGTCGAAGTACGTCTGTGCCGGGGTTCTGTAGTTAAGGCTTCGATGGGGCTTGTCATTGTAGTATTCCCTGAATTGATGAATGTCGCTGAATCTTGGATAGTAGCGTTCAAAGGTCTGGAAGAAGCGTTCGATCTTGCCTTTGGTGGTCGGTTTTCCAATGGAGCCGAGTATGTGCTCTATTCCATGCTTCTCGCAGGAGGCGGTGAATCTGCCTGGGCCGTCGTCGCTCCAGTACTGTGTGCCGTGATCGGATAGGATCTGCTCTGGGATTCTGCCGCCTGATAACGC
>Ga0129297_10000086_pt1 | contig 40399 bp, 35 predicted proteins | sample I18A1metaG_FD_94708 | JGI IMG/M metagenome (GOLD analysis project Ga0129297, IMG submission 94708) | Lake sediment bacterial and archeal communities from Gulf of Boni, Indonesia to study Microbial Dark Matter (Phase II) - ​I18A1 metaG | ecosystem: Environmental > Aquatic > Freshwater > Lake >... | reverse complement strand
TTGGCCTAAGATGGAGGAAGAGGGCGTTGAGGGGAGAACTGAGGATATGGAAGAGCTTCGTGTAGGGAATGCTGGCGACAGCGGCGAACGCGAGCAGAGCGTGAAACCACCACAGCCCTTGGTAGAATGCTGTGACTCCCTGACTGTTGAGCCCCCGGCTTTCGAGTATTAGCGCAACTTGATACCCCACAAACGACCAAGGCGCCCAGGCAGGCCTGTCTACAGCGAGACGGATCCCCTCCATCACATAACCTGTAAGGAGTATCGCAAGAAGAACTGAGAAGATGAAAATGTCATCTCGAGACGTGGGCAGATTCGGAGGCTTGGAAAACGTCCTCCTGTAAATTGCAATAAGCAACCCAGCTATTGCGATGAGCCCGAAAGCATCTAGAAAAAGTTCGAAGAAAAGATAGTAACTGCCTACCAAGAATTCGCGATGGAAAAGCGTCTCCCAGACATCAAAATCTAAGAACACCAGAGTGGTGCCTATGAAGAGAACAATTATCCCTGAATAGATGAGCAAATGCATCAGACCTGGGTAGCTTTTCTTCAGCACTTTGCGCTGCGCGAATGTGTTGACGAAGGCTCTCAAAATGCGGGTTGAGATATGATCGAACCGCGGCGGCGGGCTTTTCTTGAAATATACCTTGAGGCGTCTGTAGATTCCGTAAAGGAACACGATCGCGAAACCCGGAAGTAGCGTGTACATGAGCAAGGCCGTGACGGCGGGCATAAGGTCGTAGGTTATGCGGTGGGGGTCGCTCAAGGGGAAATACCTGATAGCGCCGGCTCTTGCTGGGCTAAAAGAGGTTTCGCGTTTATTGTATAGGCGGTCATTGAATCTCTTTTGAGTAACTTCTGACGTGTCTCCCAGCATCACAACTGGCGGTTTGAAGCGCCAAGGACCATCAAGAGAGGTCAATACGGAATAGGGCCGATCGACTTGGAATCGACAAAAGTAAGGTTGGAAGGATTTCGGGCAACTGCAAGGCCGATGATCCCTTTCACGGTGATTGAACCAAGCGAATGCTCAAGTCACCGGTTGCCCTTTACATATCTCTCGATGACGGCTATCAAAAAGTCAATGTCGCTCTCCGTGTGTGAATAGCAAATTGCGCCGTGCAAGAGTTCTGGTGTAACCATCATTATTCCGTTATCTAACAGATAGCTGAACGCTCTCTTGGACAGTTCGTGATCATTAAAGGCGAAGCTGCTAGCATCTCTGATCGGTTTCTTCCTAGTCATATGTATCGCAAAGACGGAGTCGATTCCTGTTGTTTGCGCTGGAAACCCGTTGCGCTCGAAAACAGCGTCGAGCGAGTCTCGCGTCTTGTTTCCGAGCTTGTTGATGTGCTCGTACACATTGGAATGTTCTAGGAAATCTATTGTCGCGAGGCCTGCAGCTAGTGTAATCGCGTTCCCAGCGAATGTCCCTCCATGGTACGCGTAGTCCATACCTAAGTATTTCGTATGGTCCATATGTTCCAAAATGTCTCGCCGTCCGCAAACCGCACCTATCGGAAGCCCGCCGCCGATAATCTTGCCTAGGATTGTGATATCGGGCTTTACTCCGAAATATCCCTGAGCTCCGCTCAGGCCAAGCCTGAATCCTGTGATCACCTCATCGAAGACCAGAAAGGCACCTGTGTCGTCGCAGTACTCTCTAAGGCCTTTCAGGAATTCCCTCTCTGCAGGGATCATTCCACCTGCTCCAATGACTGGTTCAAGAATAACGCATGCTAACTCTTCCCTTCTCACCCGATCGAGAAATCCACTAAGGTTGTTGTATGGAACAACTATGGTATCTTCCTGGCAACTTCTGGTGATGCCCCCCGACGGAAGAATGTCAAAGGGGGGTCTTATCGCAACGTGAAGAGCATCATAGGCGCCATGCCAGCCACCCTCGAACTTCGCAATCTTGGCTCGCTTTGTGACTGTTCTAGCCAAGCGGACAGCGAAGAAGTTGGCTTCACTACCCGAACTAGCGTAACGGACTAGCCCTGCGCTGGGCAGGTGCCCAGTTATCTTCTCGGAGAGCGTTACTTCCAGTTCATGTGTCAGACCAAAATGCCACCCCTTATCCGCTTGAGTCTTGATTGCCTGCATCACGGTTGGGTGAGCATGACCGAGAATCATGGCGAAGTGCGTACACCAATAGTCGGTGTACACATTTCCGTCAAGGTCGATGAGCTTGGCTCCTTTTGCCTCTTTGACGAAGAATGGATAAGGTTCGAAATACCTGTACTTGTATGAAACACCTGCGGGTTCCACCTTCTTGGCGCGTTCGAACATCTCGCGTGATCGAGGAGTGCGCTTAACGTAGGCCATTTCTTTGAGTGCAACCTCTCTCAACTCAAGACCTCGCTGACCGTGCATAGCGGGAAGTGAATTTCAGGCTTCTGCCTGGTTCACAAACTTGCTGAGACCCTGTAATAACTACCCAGTAAGCGCCACGAATGTTGGCAAGTCTGACATTGAAACATCAAAATCAAGAAACACTAGAGTTGGTGGTTTGATGATGAATGCAAATCGCATCCGCATACATTCGGTGCGCATATTGTGGACAAACCATACCGCGTGAGACCACCTACTGCCCGGTCTGCCAGAGAAAATTCCTGCTCAGAGGGCTCGGATTGTGATTCTGGGAATCCTCATCTAGCTCGATTCAGTGGCCTCATGAGAGTCTGTACCCGTCTACAATCTTCGAATATTTCACGACTCCACTTATCGTCAACCGTCGCAGCGTCTCTTCCACCTCGGTTCTTTTGAAGCCTCTGTTCATTCCAAGAGCCATCAGATCACCTTTCTCGTAAGTGAAGTCTGGAGTCTGCATGACTTCCAACAGAAACTCCTGACAGCGCGTAATTCGTTCCTGGTCAACTTTGGCGCTGGGAGCCACAAAGCGAGCGCTCTCGGTGACAAGCGGTTTTGCTGCTATCCCGAGCCTCTTCGTCACAAGATGCGCAAATGCTTCACTCGCCCTTCCACCTAGACAGGTTAAGACACTATGGGGCCTAGCTTCTTCGACATAACGCAGCAATTGACCGAAGTCTGCCTGGTCGCTCAAAGGAAAAATCTTCTGATCTTGATAACGATCTATGCGTGCCCAACCAGAGACGTAGGCAGTCCTGAAGTTTCCGTAGCGAGTCAGATCAGTGCGTTTCGGGACCAGCACGACGCAACCTGATTCTTCGAAAATCTTCGAGGCTTCGTCAGTTGATGCATCTGCATATCGCAAACCCACGCCATTGTTTTCGTAGACTCTATTGATTCTCGCGATCCTAGGGTGAACTATGACCGGCATCTCGGTCCAAGTGTTGAAGATTCGAACCAGCTCTTGGGCACCGCCTATCGGATCCACTTCAAATGCGGGAATTCTCCGATCCCTGACACACTCTAGGGCCCATTTTACAATGTCAGCAATCACAGATTCCCTGGGTTGAGGCATGAGGGAATGGGAGGCGGAACTTGTGTCGATGATGAGCATATTACAAGGTGCCACTTCCGCGGCGCTAGTGAGAAGAGTGTCTGTGAAATTGATGTGGCCCGTGTAGACAAGATTCTCTTCAGGTGTGATGACCTCGTATTGCACGGCGCCGAGCATGTGGCCGGCGTCATGGGCCTCAACCTCAACTTGACCTAGTTTCAGGCGTCTGCCACATCGCACCTGCTGCCAGTTCCCAATCTTTCTGCGCCTATCGGTCTCGTATATCTCACGGCTCTCCTTGGTCGAGTATTTCGTTTGGGCTGGAAACTCAAATCCCCCGGAATGGTTGTAGTGGGCATGCGTGATGAATACGTCGGACACAAGCGGATTTTCTCCTACTGGATCGAACATCAGCTTGGTCTCGTCGTAGCGGATCGCTATTCCATTTGACCATCGGACCAGGGGTTTCAGGTAGGAGACCACGCTGAGGGACGCTGTGGGAAACTGAAAACCAAACTGGTCTGTAATTGTTTCGGTTAGATCATTCGGGTTTCGGCGGCTGAGCTACTTCTCCCGAGCTGCGATTGTGATTTGCTTCTGCTCCTCTAGGTATGTCAATGCATCCATTGCGGCTTTGCACCCTTCGCCAGCCGCTGTCACAGCTTGTCGGTACCTGTAATCATGCACGTCTCCCGCAACAAAGACACCTTTCACACTTGTTTCGGTTCCATGCGAAACGACGTATCCCTTTTCGTCAAGGTCAATTTGACCTTCAAAGATCTTCGTGTTGGGTTGAAACCCGATAGCGACGAAAACACCATCGCACGAGACCACTGAAACCTCGCCCGTCTTCAGGTTCCTGACCCTCACACCTGCGACTTTATCTGTCCCCAGAATTTCCTCAACAACTGAATCCCAGATAAACCTGATCTTCTCGTGAGCCATGGCCCTGCTCTGCATAATCTTGCTTGCACGAAGCCTGTCGCGCCTATGAATAACGATTACGTCGTTCGCGTACTTGGTGAGGAAGAGTGCCTCTTCAAGAGCCGCGTCGCCTCCGCCGACAACGACGACCTGCCTACCCCTGAAGAAATATCCATCACAGGTTGCGCAGCTCGAAACACCGCGCCCCCTTAACTTCTCCTCGGAGGGCAACCCGAGCCATTTGGCGGAGGATCCTGTCGCGATAATCACTGAACCCGCTGTGAAAACACGTCCAGCAGCCCCCACTTTCAGTTCGTTTGGGCGAAAATACACCGACTCCACATCTTCGTCTAGTAACTCCGCGCCGAAACGTTCAGCCTGCTTTCGCATTTCCTGCATGAGAACCGGCCCCTGAATTCCATTCGAGAATCCTGGGAAGTTTTCTACACCGCTCGTGAGCATGAGTTGCCCGCCTGAAAATCGACCCGAAACGACAAGTGTCCTAACGAGTGCGCGCCCCGCGTAGATGGCTGCTGTCAAACCCGCAGGACCGGAACCAATGATGATGATATCATAATCCGGCATGCCGTATCTTCACCTCACAGCCTCTGACGAATAATAAGTTCCACCCTTAAGCCGTCGAAGGTAAAGATTCGCGTCGATTTCTTCCGCAAGGATTCACGGCTCCTTCGCGAGATCTCTTTCCCTGACTACTTCATCCGGACTGCCAACGAATATGACAATGGTATTGGACAACCTGTTGAATTACCTCTGCCTGAGTTCGCGGCAGGGCCTGTACACCCAACCAATCAAGCAGTCTAAAGGAAGTAGTAGTGATTTTCCCAAGCTTTGGCTCGCAGAAGCCCTTAGGCTTGCATTCCGGCCCGCGCGATCTACTAAACGAATGTTGAGAAGCAGTTGTCCGAGGGACCTGCCAAAATACCATTCAGAGAATGTCCAGTAGAGAAAGAAGATGAGAACTGATAGAGGAGACCACAGCGACAGATCGACCGCAGGAAAGCGAGGGAGAAGAAACGATGGCACCAATCGTGACTCTATGTCCTCCAACCCGAAATAACCCAGCATGATGTTGATGATTAGATAGTCCACGAACCAAGCTAGGAACCGTCTGCCCCAATTAGCGAGGACAATAGGTTTAGGTTTGGCCTTCTCAACGCTTCGATCCGGCATGCTTTGCAATGTTTGGGTTTTGCCTGGCCTTTCAGGTAATCGGATATTCTGTGACGGGTCTACCTCCGACGGCCAGCCGAACGATCTCCCATGACCATCGCCATTACAACCTTTTGTACATGCAATCGATTCTCAGCCTGTTCGAAATACAATGAATACTTTGGGTTGTCAATCACGCCATCAGTTACTTCCTGGCCACGATCCGCAGGTCCGCAGTGCATATACTTCCCCTTCTTCGTGAGGTCCATCAGTTCCTGTGTACAAATCCAATCCTTAAATTTGTCCTGGTAAGCCGCAGCGGCCGGCTTGTCCAAGGAACCGCTATGCGGTGGGAAGAAATTCTTAGGAGACCATGCTTTGGGGTATACAATGTCTGCGCCGTTAAATGCCTCCTCCATATCGTTGACAACATTGAATTCTCCGCCGTATCTATCCACGTTCGTTTTGGCAGCCTCCAGAACTATGTCTTCGAGCTCAAATCCTTGAGGATGTGCGAGAATAACGTCCATGCCCAGTTGTGTTCCTATGAGAACCTCGCTTTGCGGAACAGCCAGCGGTTTAAGGCCGCCGGAGTAAGCGTACGATACAACGAGCCTCTTACCCTTTAGTTTCGGAATAGCATTTCTCATTGCTTGGGCATCTGCCAGCGCTTGAAATGGATGATACATATCGTCTTCCATATTGAGAACAGGAATCGTTGCGTGCTTCGCGAACTCCTGGACAACCTTGTGACCCCTACCTATGCTCCATTTTGCTGCGTCACCGTAGATTCTGATCGCGATGGCGTCTCCGTACCTGCTCAGCACTCTTGCCACGTCCGAGATAGCCTCAGTCTGATAGGCCACCATATCCTCTGGAAGCGCAGGCGTGTAAACGTCCTGGGGGCTTAGAAAATGCGCATGCCCACCGAGCTGGTAAATCCCGGCCTCGAATGAATTCCTAGTTCGCAACGACCGATTGTAGAACAGCATGAACAACGTCTTACCAGGTAAACAGTGGTGCTCTTTTCGCGAACGAAAGATCCTCCTCAGTCCGTCGGCCGCATCGAGGACTTTCCTAATTTCGTCTTGTGAGAAATCATTTGTATCGAGAAAATCTTTGCCTTTCCATAAGCCCACGAACGAAAACAAAACCAATTCCTCGGTGTGGCTGAGGGCTGTGACGATTCGAATTAAGCTTTTGGCACAACGACGTGTGTTCCAGTCTTCCTGTCAAGTGCTTCTGTCAGGCTTCCGAGGTCTGCGATTATTGCTCGTTCTCCGCCGCTTTCGACGAACCTTATGGCGGCTTCGACTTTAGGTGCCATGCTTCCTTCTTTGAACTGTCCCTCTTTCAAGTAGTTCTTCAACTTCCCTGAAGTTATCTCGGTTATCATTTCTTGCTTAGGAGTTCGATAGTTGAGGTAGGCACCCGCGACATCTGTCAAAACAACAAAGATATTGGCGCCGATCAGTGTTGCTAGACGCTGACCAGCGAGATCCTTGTCGATTACGGCTTCGACGCCGGCAGCATGACCTTCCTCTTCAATTATGGGAATACCCCCGCCTCCGCATGCGATGACCACAAACCCCGCGTCCACGAGCGCCCTTATCGCTAGCCGCTCCGCGATTATCTTTGGATCAGGTGACGGTACGAAGCGTCTGTAGCCGCGCCCAGCGTCTTCCTTGATGACCAAATCGGGCCTTTGCTTCATGAGTTTAGCCGCTTCCTCCTTGGAATAGAAGGGTCCTATTGGTTTGGTTGGATGCTGAAACGCTGAATCATCTTTGTCGACGATAACCCTCGTTATCACAGTCACGACATACTTGTTCATTCCACGAGACTTCAGCTCATTTCTAAGCGCCTGCTGAATCAGATATCCAATAAAGCCCTGGGTTTCCGCGCCGCACGCGTCCAATGGAAACGGTGGAACTATGTTTTTGGCGGCCTCGTGCCTGATCATTGTCGCGCCAACCTGCGGACCGTTGCCATGAGTCAACACAATGTTGTATCCGCGTTCGATCAGATCCGCGATCTTGCTCGTAGTAGACCTGAGATTTTCATATTGCTCATCAAGAGTTCCCTTCTGGCCTCGTTTGAGAAGCGCATTCCCTCCAAGAGCGATCACGACAAGTCGATTGGCCAAGATGGCCTCTCCTCAGTAGAATGGAAGGGCTTGCCTATGAGTTTCTTTAAGAACTTTCACGCCACCTACCAGTGCCGGAAATTCTATTTGGTACGTGAAATTGTCTTAGGCAAAGCAACCGGAGCGTAGAAAATGCCGAAAGCCGAACTTGCTGGCAGAGACCTGATCACCACCCAAGATTGGTCCGTTGAAGAACTTGAAGTAACGCTCAAACTGGCGCGCGGTTTGAAAAGAAAATACCATCATGGCCGTGTCCCGAGTCTTCTTCGAAAGAAGACATTCTTCATGTTGTTTTATGCACCGTCAACGAGAACGAGGGCTGCGTTTGAAGCTGGCATGACATACCTCGGCGGGCATGCTCAATACATCGATATATCCACAACGCGTCTAGGGGCTGGGGAAGCACCGAAGGATGTGGCAAGAATGTATGAGAAGTATGGTCACGGGCTTGGCATTCGAATTCTCGACTCAGCGATCGATTACGTTTATGGCGCCGGCGTTTCCGTTGTTCGCGAATACGCGAGGCATTCAGAGATCCCCGTCATCAACATGGCCTGTTGTACGTACCATCCTACACAAGGCTTAGCGGACCTGATGACTATTCAGGAGATGCTGGGCAATCTGAGCGGGAAGAAATACGTCATCATGTGGGGTTACTCGAAGAGTTTTCGAGGACGGTGCAGTATTCAGGAGGAAGCGTTGATTATGCCCAGGTTTGGTATGGATGTTGTTCTCGCGCATCCGCGTGGATTCGAAATTGACCATAGGATCATCGAGACTTCGAAGCGAAACGCGGAAGCAGAAGGTGCCGAATTTACGGTTACAAACGATTTGATGTCAGCCATCGAAGGTGCACATGTGGTTTTCCCGCGAAATTGGGCGTCGAACGGTCTACTACAGATTGGCGCGAGCAAATTCGGTAAAGAGAGAGAGGTAGAGTTGCATGGGAAATATCGCGACTGGACCTTGACGAAGGACTTGCTCGACAGAATGGATAGGAAAGCTGTTGTGACACATGTGCTCCCAGTGCTTCGTGGCGAAGAAGCTACTGATGAGGTCTTAGACGGCCCGCATTCAGTGATATATCCCCAGGCCGAGAACGGACTATATACCAAGATGGCAGTTCTAGCTCTGACTATGGGAGAGAGGCGATAAGGTAGATTTCCCAAGCCATCTAGAATACCAGTGCTTTTTCGAGGTCCTGCATCGACGGCTCAATGAGAGGGATTTCAGTCATACCTCTGGTAGCTACGTCTGGATCCTTCAGTCCACTTCCCGTTATCTCCACTGCGACGACATCCGACTTCTCGATCAGACCAGTCCCTGCTAGCTTGATAAGACCTGCGAGCGAAGCCACTCCTGACGGTTCGGCAAAGATGCCTTCACTCTTGGCGAGAAGCCGTTGTGCTTCCGATATTTCGTCGTTCGAAACTGCCAGTGCAGTTCCATTAGATTCTCTGACAGCCCTGAGAGCAGCGTCTCCATCCCACGGGAACGGGTCCATGAGGCCCGTCGCTATGGTGTCGGGTCTTTCCCAACGAGCTATCTTGAGGGGATCAACGCCTTCCTCAAATGCGCGCACGACTGGCGCGCATCCAGTCGATTGAACAGCAACCATTCTTGGTAACGATTTAATGAAATCCAATTCCCCGAAATCCAAGTATCCTTTCCAGTTTCCTGCCATCGCACCTCCGCCTCCGACCGGAACAAAGACCCAATCAGGCGGAACCCACTCCAGCTGCTCGACGACCTCATATGACATCGTCTTCGGTCCTTCGGCCTGGTACGGGTTCATTGAACCGAAGCTCGGACACGGGTACCATTTGTAGCGGTCGCAGACCTCCCTCAGCATCTTGACAGTCGGATCTACTCCTGACTCAAGTCCGCGAACCCTCACGACTTTTGCACCGTACATTGTCAACTGCGCCAACTTTCCTGCGCTAGCCATCTCAGGCACGAAGGTGATGCATTCCAGTCCGGCTTTGGCTGCGTAAGCTGACAGCGACGCGGCCGCGTTGCCGCTGGACGCTGATACAACCGTCTCGTATTGCAGCTCGACGGCCTTCGAAACGCCTACAGTCATAGGCCTATCCTTGAATGATGAAGTTGGATTTCTCGTGTCGTCGAGCAGCCAAAGCTTCTCTAACCCAAGCTTCTCGCCGATTCTTCGCGCTGGCAAGAAAGGCGTGCCGCCCTCCCCTAGACTGACTATGTGGTCCGGATGGTCTATCGGCAGAAGTTCTCGGTATTTCCAAACGCCCCTCTCCCGTCTTGACAACTTTGTGGGATTTAGCACATCGCGGACCCCGTCATAGTCATAGAAAATGTCTAAGCGTCCATCATCGCGGTTTACGCAGCGAATTGCACCAGAACTTGGTTCATACTGCCCTCCGCAGCGAGAGCACTTCATTGCTTTCACAAATGACTTGGATTTCATTGGGCAATTCCACAGTCGAATGTTTCTGAGAGGTCATCTATGATTTACGGAGAGAGAAAAATGCTAACGGTCAGTCAATGATTTCCCAACGGGACTGGTATTTGTTCAACTGATCGAGCGTGTACTCATCCAGTGGGTGCTCTCTTTCTGGAATCTCCAAGTGTTTTTCCTCGCCGCACAATTCTGTTGAGAAATATCTTTGACCGGTGTCGTTTATCATTGTGACAATGGTTTTGAATTCCGGATGTTTTCTGGCGGCTTTGATAGCTGCTATCACGTTGCAGCCAGATGAGATCCCACAGAAAATGCCTTCTTTCTTGGCGAGCCTTCTTGCCATCTCAATCGATTCATGGGAGCTTACTGTTATGACCCCGGTAAGATGGCTTAGGTCTAGGTTCCTTGGCACGAATCCATCTCCGATACCCTCGATCTTATGCGTTCCCCATCTGCGATGAGACAGGATAGGTGCTTCCGAGGGCTCAACTGCATAAAGTGCGACATTACTATTCTTCTGTTTGAGAAACCGCCCCACCCCTGTCAATGTGCCTCCCGTTCCTTGCGATGCCAAGAAGCAGTCAACGCTGCCTCCAGCCTGCTCCCATATCTCGGGCCCTGTGGTTTTGTAGTGAGCTGCCACATTGTCTTCGTTGTTGAACTGGCTGGGCTCCCAATACTTGCCTGGATTTGCTCGTTTCAGCTCACTAATTTTCGCTAAGCAGAGGTCGACGTCGCTTTCCCCGCCTGGTGTTGTGATCACGCTGGCTCCGTAGGCGCGCATTATCTTCATACGTTCCTGACTCATTCCCGCAGGTATGACGATCGTAACCTTGTATCCCAATGTGGTGCCGACAAAAGAGCAAGCGATGCCTGCGTTACCAGTTGAGGCTTCAAGAATTTCCATTTCGGGCTTCAGGTCGCCTCGCTCAATCGCTCTCGTTATCATTTCATGATAAATGCGATCCTTCAGGCTGCCTGTTGGATTCATGTACTCGAGTTTTACTAGAATCCTTGCTTTGATTTCTTCGGAACGCGGGATATTCCTAAGCTGGACCAAAGGTGTCCGGCCTATGGTCTGGAATATCCCATCGGCAGCGGTTCGTGAACTGGTCCAATCAATGCTCATGTATATGCTCAACCAGCTTTTTGACACGCCTCAACAGTTCATTCAATCTTGAAGCTTGCGGTGAAACTTAATCAACTGTCCACCTGGGCCTTATTTCGATTCCTGCCCTTTGCAGAAGTTTTGCTCCTCTTAAGTTGGCTTCATGCAGAATTCTTTCTTCGTCCAGTGTCTTAACGTGACGATTTTCCATCACAGTCTTTCCATCAATGATTACAGTGTCTACGTCATTTCCCTCAGCTGTGTAGACCAAATGCGAAACTGGATTGAAGGCAGGAACCAAATGGGGCTTCTTCAAGTCTATGAGAATTAAGTCGGCCTTTTTGCCGATCTCAATCGATCCGATCTCTTTCTGGAGGCCCAGGGCTTTGGCTCCATTGATTGTCGCCATCTCCAGCACAGTCTCAGCATTCATGGTGAGCGGATCAAGTAGTCGCGCCTTGTGTAGGAGTGACGCAGCCTTCATTTCTCTTATTAGATCGTAGCAATTGTTGCTGGGGCCGCCGTCACAACCGAGGCTCACATTTACCCCAGCGTGCATCATCTCAGGCACGGGAGCGATGCCGGATGCGAGTTTCATGTTCGATGAGGGACAGTGAGCGAGACTCGCCCTTTTGTTGGCAAGTATTTGCCATTCCTTCTCCGTGAGCCAAACCCCGTGCACGAAGACAACGTTCGGGCCAACCAAACCACATTGATCCATGAACTCGGCAGGCATCTTCCCGAATTGCTTCTGTGTATAGAGAACATCATCTTTCACTTCACTAAGGTGCATCGTGATTCCATTCCCGAGCCTTTGAGCTCCAAGTGCGATCTGATTGTAGAGTTCTGGGGTGCAACCGCCAAGCGAACGTGCACCATACCATACTTTGATTCTTCCATCAGCGGCACCGTGCCATTGTTTGAAGTGGGTTTCTACTTCACGAAGACACGTCTCAGGATCCTCGATCATTCCCGGATGCATTATGCTTTCTTCGGCTCCGTAGCCAGGTAATGCCATGACAGTCTTCGAAAGGATACCACGCATTCCCGATCTTTCCAGGCTCTGAGCGACGCCATCGAAGCCATAGCGGGAATGTAGCAAACTCTCCAAGAAGGTCGTTGTACCAGACTTTATCATCTCAAGCATGCAAAGCTCCGCACTTGCCTTCCCGTCTTCTCGTTCAAAGTTTCCCTGCAGTGGCCAGACGAATTTCTGAAGCCAATCAACAAGTGAAGTGTCATCGGCACATCCTCGAATCAGAGCCTGGGCAAGATGAACGTGAGTGTCGATTAAACCTGGAAGAACGACCATTCCTTTAGCGTCGATTTCGTATTCTGCATGCATATTGCTGGCATCGGCGTCTCTACCCACGTAGGCGATGCGGTCATTCCGAACAAGAATGGTTCCTTCTCTGATGACCCGCCGGCGCTCATCCATCGTAATTATTGTTCCACTAGAAATCAAAAGAGACGCCAAAGGCTTTCATCTCCAGTTCAGAGTAACGTACGTTAATGACGGCTATTTCTGTCTGAGGATGATCGCCCAGCCAATCAGTCCGAACCTCTCGTGCGTAAGAAGCGATCAAAGTTCTTGCAAAAGGTTGGGCTTCTGTAAGGTTTGCATTTACAGGATCAAAAGCGCTCTACCAACAGTAATTGCCGAAAGTGAAAAGTATGAAGATGGTACTAGCAAGAATCGTGAGATCAGGAATTTGGTAAATGTGAGTAGAAAGAGCGAGCTGGAACTAGATACTATAGACAAGAGATTGATCGCTCTCCTGCAAAAGGATTGCAGAACCCCACTTGACAGACTGGCGAAGGCACTTGGCACTTCCAAGTCTACAGTACATTACCGCATTAGAAGGCTGGAGAAAGAAGGCGTGATAGAAGGCTACTACGCACATATTAGCCCAGCAAAACTCAAGAAAGAATACGCTTCTGTTGTCTTTACTCGTGCAAAACCAGGCATGGACCTACAACAAAGAATCAAGACGGGACGAGCCATCGCTTCCATTCCAGGCGTCTGGTGCGTGTACTCCGTTTTCGGCGAATACGATTTCATCTTCTTGGTCAGAGCTGACAGCCGCGAAGATCTCTCAGAGAAGGTGCATTTTGTTCAAACCATGAAAAGTATCGAGCGCACAGATTCTCAGATCGTCGATTTCCTCATCAAAGAGGACCCAAGACTTGAATCTGCTGAATTGGGGTTGGCAAGTTGGCCTAGGAATCATCCCAAGAAGTATGCGATGTGAAAGACCTCCGGATGAGTTCCACGCACGAAAGACTTGCTAGGGCAATTCATTATTACCTGATGCAACCACTGTCCGTTTTGTCGGCCGGCAAAGAGAAGGTTCTAGGGCGATAGCCTGTGCGTCAGAATCCGATTGTTAAGATGGAACAGATTGTAAAGCGCTTTCCCGGTGTCCTTGCAGCCGACCATGTCGACTTTGAAGTTCAGAAGGGAGAGGTACACTCTCTCCTAGGCGAGAATGGTGCCGGAAAGACCACGCTCATGAACATTCTGTACGGGATTCACACGCCAGACTCCGGGAAGATCTACATCAACGGGAAAAGTGTCTCAATCAGGTCACCCAAAGACGCCATTGGCTTGAGAATAGGGATGGTGCATCAGAATTTCAAACTCGTTGAATCTCATACTGTTTGCGAGAACATCCTTCTGGGCCTTAGAAATCTCCCTGTTGTTCTGAAGCTAAAGAACGCAGAGAAAGCGATCGAGGAACTCTCAAAACGCTATGATCTACCAGTGGACCCGCGCGCAAAAATCTGGCAGCTCTCAATGGGAGAAAGACAACGAGTCGAGATCCTCAAGATCCTCTATCGCGGCGCTGACATCTTGATACTGGATGAACCCACCTCTGTCTTGACTCCCTTGGAAAGCAAGAACCTGTTTGGCTTTCTGCGGAAGATGACTGTAGAGGGGAAGTGTGTGGTTTTCATCACACACAAGCTTGAGGAAGTAATGGGTGTAAGCGACCGCGTTACGGTTCTCAGAGGAGGACGAGTGGTGGGGACAGTCGCTACCACAGCTACCACGAAATCTGACTTGGCTGCGATGATGGTGGGACGAAGAATTCTCTTCACCTACGAAAGACGAGAGATAGCTGCCGCGAGCCCAGTTCTCGAAGTTCGCGATCTTCATGTGCTAAACGACAAGGGTCTACCTGCTTTGAAGGGCGTCTCATTTGCTGTTCATGCTGGAGAGATATTCGGTGTGGCAGGCGTAGCTGGTAACGGGCAGAAAGAACTCTCTGAATCGATAACAGGTTTACGAGACATTTCATCTGGACAGATCATCATCGAAGGAAAAGACACGACCGGTGAATCTGTCAGAGATACGATCGAGCACAACATAGCGTATATTCCTGAAGATCGCATCAAGACTGGCGCACCGCAGAACCTCACGATCGCCGAAAATCTAGTCCTTCGTAGCTACAGGTACCCTCCGTTCTCGAAAGGACTTCTCCTGCAGAAAGACGAAATTGGGAGAAACGCTGAGAAATTGATTTCCGATTTCAATATCGTAACTACTAGCAAGGACACTCTCACAAGAACACTTTCCGGGGGGAACCTCCAGAAGCTCATATTAGCAAGAGAACTCTCAGGGAAGCCGAAGCTTATCGTGGCGCTGTATCCGACTCGGGGGCTGGATGTTGGAGCCACGGAATATGTTCGCGGACTTCTTCTGAAGCAGCGCGAAATGGGTGCGGGTATAGTTCTCATATCCGAAGATCTTGATGAAATCGTTTCGGTAAGCGACCGAATCGCGGTTCTGTATGACGGACAGGTTATGGGCATAGTGCCGGCAGAGGCAGCCAATATAGAAGAAATCGGCTTGATGATGGGCGGGGCCTTGAAGAAATCGTGAATGATTAGCCAGGATTGAGTGACGAATTGGCTCTACCGAGTCTGCGATTTGAGCGTCGCTTGGTTCCAAGCAGGAAATTGAACACGGCAGTTTCCATATTCTCGGTAGTAATCGGCCTTGGCAGCACGATTCCCATTTTTCTACTTGCTGGAGTCGACCCGCTAGCAGCATTCCAGCAGGTGTTCGGCGTATTCACTACCACCCAAGGAGTGACAGAGTCGGTAACGCGAGCAATCCCGCTCATCTTGACCGCCGTAGGACTCTGTCTCCCATTCAAGATGGGGTTCTGGAACATCGGTGCCGAAGGCCAGCTTTTCATGGGGGCTTTCGCGACCACCCTCATAGTTCTGATGTTTCCTGCCGCCCCTAGCATAGTCATATTCCCGCTGATGATTGTAGCAGCTTTTCTCTCAGGCGGAATCTGGGGGATGATCCCTGCTTTCCTAAAATCAAAACTAGAAGTAAATGAAGTTCTCACAACTTTGATGATGAATTTCGTTGCAATTCTGTGGGTAGACTTTCTGGTTTATGGGCCGTGGCGAGACCCTCAGGGTCATGGTTTCCCTTTGACCCCGATGTTCCCCGAGCAAGCAAGACTGCCCATGATTCCTGGCACAAAGGTCCACTCCGGACTACTGATCGCGATCGCGAGCGCTGCCTTGATCTACTTTCTCATTTCCTTCACGCGATGGGGATATGAAATCAAAGTCCTTGGAGAGAGCCTTGACGCCGCCAGGTATGCTGGCATACATTCCCTCATTCTAACGCTTGTAGTGATGTTCCTCAGCGGTGGCTTCTCGGGATTGGCAGGCATGACGCTTGTCTCAGGGATTGTGTTGAGACTTAGGCATGGTATCTCTCCAGGCTACGGTTACTCTGCAATCATAATCGCCTGGCTGGGGCGCCTGAACCCAATCGGTGCCTTTGTTGCCGCTCTGCTTTTCGGCGGGCTACTCGTGAGCGGCGATGCTCTACAGATAGGGCTGGGATTAGCGTTCTCCACGGTTCAGGTTTTTCAAGGACTGATACTTCTCTTTGTCGTGGGAGCGGATGTCCTCACACACTACAAGATTAGAGTAAGACTCAGGTGAACATAGTTGTCTTCAATAGACCCAGGTTTCGCTGTTTCTCTCTTGGCTCACGCCGTTCAAGCTGGGACGCCCCTTCTCCTCGCCACAATCGGGGAAATATATGCCGAGAGATCGGGCGTGCTCAACCTGGGGGTTGAGGGAATAATGATCATGGGAGCTCTGACTGCCTTTCTCGTTTCGTTCAGAACGGGGGATGTTGCACTGGCAATACTCGCGGCCGCCCTTGTCGGCGCGATGCTCAGTCTGGTTCACGCTTTTCTTTCGATAACCCTGAAAGCGAATCAGATCGTGAGTGGATTAGCCATCTCGATCTTCGGTCTTGGAGTAAGTGGTTTTCTCGGAAAGCCTCTCATAGGTCAGACTGCAACGAAATTGCAGGCTACGCCGTTACCCGTCTTGAGTGAAATCCCGATTTTGGGATCTACCCTGTTCTCATTGGACATCTTGGTCTATATTTCGGTCCTACTTAGCGTGACTCTATGGTTTGTGCTATTCAAAACGAAAATCGGCTTGAACATCAGGTCGGTGGGGGAGAACCCCAGCATGGCCGATAGCTTGGGTGTCAGTGTTGACCTCACGCGTTATGGCTGCGTCTTGTTGGGGGGCGTGTTGGGAGGGCTCGGCGGAGCATACCTGTCGATCGTATACACCCCTTTATGGATAGAGGGAATGACCGCCGGCAGAGGGTGGATTGCCATCGCACTCACTATTTTTGCAATGTGGAACCCCATCAGAGCAATCTTTGGAGCGTACCTTTTCGGAGGCGTAATAGCCCTGCAGTTTAGACTTCAAGCAATCGGGATCGGCACGGAGACACCGCAACTACTACTGATGCTTCCGTATGTGGTTACGATCGGCGCCTTGGTCGCAATGTCCTCCGCAACTTTGAAAAAAAGATTGGGAGTGCCAGCCGCGCTTGGAATTGCTTACGTTCGCGGCGAATGACACACCCTGAACCGTTAGAGTACGTCTCTAAGCTCATTGCTAACCTTTTTCAACTAATGGCAGCATAGCATGAGTTGCTATGGAGGATACTCGATGGCGGAACAGAAACCTGAGGAACCGAAAGTTAGTCGCAGACAATTTGTGGCTGGCACAATCGGTGGCCTTGCAGTGGGCGCTCTCGCGGGATACGCAGGCGGAATCAGTTCCGTGCCTGCAGGCGTAACTCGTGAAGTAACTACGACCGCAACTGCCACTGAGACTGCAACTGGTCCACCCAAACGAATCAAAGCCGGCTTCATATACGTTGGACCCGTCGGCGACTTCGGCTGGACCTTCGGACATGACAGAGGACGCAAATACGTTCAAGAAAAGATTCCTTGGCTTGACACAGTCTACGCTGAATCTGTTGCAGAAGCGGAGGCAGCAGGCCCAATAGACAAGATGATAGCAGATGGCGCAGACATCGTCTTCACAACAAGCTTCGGCTACATGGATCCAACAATTGCGGCAGGCGAAAGACATCCTGACAAGACGTTCTGGCATTGTTCAGGCTACAGGCGATCCAAGAACGTAGGGACATATTTCGCGGAATTCTATCAACTCTACTATTTGTGCGGGCTCGCCGCAGGCGCAATGAACAAGACAGGAAAAATCGGTTATGTAGCAGCGCATCCAATCCCTGAAGTAGTGCGTCACATAAACGCGTTTGTTCTCGGTGCAAGGCAGATTAATCCGAAGATAGAGGCATCGGTCGTCTGGTTATTCAGTTGGTTCGACCCTGGAAAGACCAGGGACGCTGCGGTCAGCCTTGTCGAGTCGCAAAACGCAGATGTCTTGGCATACACGGAAGACTCCCCAACGACACTTCAAGTGGCGCAGGAATATCAGGACAAAGGTAGACCTGTCTTTAGCTTCAGCCACTACAGTGACATGACAAACTATGGCCCCAAAGCCCATCTGACCGGACAGGTCGTAGAGTGGGGTCTCCTGTATGATTACATCCTCAGCAAACTCTACGCAGGAACAGGCAGACCAGAAGACCTGTGGTCGAGAATAGGCGATGGAATCGGCTACAGAGTTAAGCTCCCACCGGAGAAGAGTACCGCGGAAGCGGTTGAGGCAACATTCGAGACAATGCCTGGACAGACAGACTGGTACGACAACGTGGTGCACCTAGCACCGGTCAACCCCGCGATTCCAGATCAATACAGGTCCTTGATACTCCAAAGGTATGAAGAGATGAAGGAAATGCTCTTCGAACCTTTCACTGGCCCGATCAAGGACCAGGATGGAAATGTCAGATTTGAAGCAGGTCAAAGGGCAACGCATGACGACCTGTGGGGTATGAACTGGTTCGTTGAAGGCATAACAAGCAAGATGCCAACGTAAGCCCAGAAGTCACTGAAACTGACCAATCCTCTTTTCCCCTTTTTTTGTTACAAGGCGAATGCTATCCCTCTAGATCAAGGGGATTCAGGGGCAGAACGCATCCCAGGTGCTAGATCACTGAGCCGAATCTGTGTGCCAGATTCTTCTTTAATGAGCGAACAAGTCGTACTTGACTGGAGACCCAACAGTTGTTCGAGATCGAAGGCCGAACACGCCTTCAAGAAGAGACTCGAATTCTCGTAGATACGGCCATGGGACGCCGGAAAGCAGACTTAGTAGTTCGGAACGCTTCATTAGTGAACGTAAACTCTGGCGAAATACTTGAGAAACAAGATGTAGCCGTCAAGGACGATCGAATCGCACTCGTGGGAAACGCTGGCCATACGGTCGGCTCTGACACTCAACTCATCGATGCTGAAGAAAAGTACTTGGTTCCTGGGTTCATCGATGGCCATGTTCATATCGAAAGCGCGATGGTCACGCCCACACAGTTCGCCAGAGCTGTCCTACCACATGGGACCACCACGGCCTTTGTTGACCCCCACGAGATAGCCAACGTTCTAGGACTTGACGGCGTTAGACTTTTTCTCGACGAGTCTCGCGCACTTCCACTGAAGATACTGATCACCTTTCCGTCCTGTGTTCCAGCGGCTCCCGGTTTCGAGACGCCCGGTGCTACGATCGGCCCGGCAGAGGTTGGAGAGGCCATGAAATGGAAAGGAGTCGTAGCGCTAGGCGAGATGATGAACTATCCGGGAGTGATATCAGGCGATGCGCACGTTCATGGAGAGCTAGCAGCCACGCTCGGAGCTGGGCGCGTAGTGGAAGGCCACGCTGTTAATCTCCTAGACAGAGAATTGGCGGCGTATGCAGCTGCGGGGATCACATCCTGCCACGAGTCGACCAAGAAAATCCATGCGATGCAGAAATTGCGGCTTGGCATGTATGCTATGCTTAGAGAGGGCTCGGCTTGGCGCGATGTCGGCGACACCATCCGTTCAATTACGGAGGATAAAATAGACCCTCGGCATGTGTGCCTGGTGACGGACGACCGGGAACCGAACTCGATCTTGAGCGAAGGCCATATCGACCACGTTGTCCGCCGGGCAATTGAAGAAGGAACCGACCCGATCACCGCAATCCAGATGGCTACGTTGAACGTAGCAGAACATTATGAGTGCGCGAGAGAGCTGGGAAGCATTGCACCTGCTCGTTACGCGGACATGCTGCTCCTTGACAAACTGACGACCGTAGCAGTGAATACGGTAATCGCGGACGGTCAAGTAGTAACTCGAAAAGGAGACTTGCTAGCCAAGATCGAACCCCCAAGCTATCCGACTCTAGCAACTCGATCTATGCACCCGAGGCAGCTCCCCACTCCGGACAACCTGATCATCAGGTCCAGAGCAAAACATGGTACCGCAAGAATCAGAGCAATAGGAATTGTTCCTAGAAGTGCTTACACTCGGAGCTTGGAGCTAGATGCGCCCGTGAAGGACGGGGAAGTTTCGGCAAATCTCGATGAAGACATACTCAAGATAGCAGTCCTCGAACGACACCACGCTTCAGGAAACATAGGTCTGGGTTTCATCAAAGGCTTGGAGGTTGAGGAAGGAGCCGTAGCTTCTACAGTTGCTCATGACAGTCACAATCTTGTGGTTGCTGGAGCAAGTGAACGTGACATGATTGCTGCGGCTAAGGTCCTGGTCGAGGGGGGTGGTGGAATGGTTGTTGTGAGAGATGAAGAGACACTAGCCTACGTCCCACTTCCGATCGCCGGCCTGATGTCAGACAAGCCTGTTGAGGTTGTTTCCAGCCAGATCGAACAACTTAAAGATGCTTGGGTGAAGCTTGGTTCCACCCTTCCGTCGCCATACATGACCCTCTCACTTACCACATTATCGGTGATCCCGGAACTCAGGATCACTGACAAGGGACTGTTGGACGCGGTGCATTTCAAATTCGTGAATCCAGTTCTCGAGTAGTCTAAAGTCAGGAGCGAGCTCATCACGTATGCGACCAGTGGTCAGAGAAGTTTGAAGGCGTCTATCATGGATTGAACATCGTCGCCTAGAGGATATAGAACGGGGCAGGTGCATCCAGTGTTCGAGTATTCTTCGACTTTCCTGCGGCAGTCATCCGGTGTGCCGCTGGCTGTAATCAATTGAATGAGTCTGTCATCGACAAGTTCCTTGGCTTTTTCCAAGCCACCCGGTTTTGCTGGCCATCCGCCTAGTGCGCTCTTGACCTCCTCGATCAGATTCTCCTTCACTCCGCTGGCCTTGGCGATATGCGGTTGCTGCCCAAGGTACTGTGCAACCAAAGGTCGTGCACTGTCAAGCGCCCTATCGGCATCTTCGTCGAGCGAGCAGACAACGAGTTGAGGCCTGTCTACACCTTCCCAATTTCTGCCCGTTCTGTTGGCTCCTTGCTTGAGGTGGTCCAGTGCCTTGCGATTGTATTCAGGAGAAACGAGATAGTTCAATAAGAGCCCGTCAGCGATCTCACCGGTGAGTTCAATCATTTCCCACCCCGTCGCTCCGATGTAGATCGGAATCTTACGTGGAGTATCAGGGTCGCCGTAGACAACGTCGAGACGAATGTCCCTGACTTTCACGAATTCGCCTTCGAAAGTCACATTCTCCATCAGGAAGAGCCTCTGGAGAACTGTGACGTACTCACGCATGGCCGTCAGCGGTTTCTTACGTTCTATTCCAACCTTCGACGCCAACGGATCCCACCAAGCACCAACGCCCAGCAAGCTCCGACCGTTCGATAATTCATCCAAGGTCAGAAAGGTTGCGGCAGTGAGCCCGACGTTTCGCGTCCAATTGTTTATGACGCCGGTCCCTATTTTGATCCTCTCTGTAACTGCCGCTATAGCTGCGAGAGGCGTTATCGCATCGCGTGCAAGCCGCGACTCGGCATGCCACACGGCTTCGAAACCTTTCTGCTCAGCATACTGTGCGAGCTTCAACTCTTCGCGAAGACCATGCTTGTCTTGAAGGTAGAGAGCAACTCTACTCATGTTCTCACCAACACCAAAAATGGCAAGTCTCTCGTTATCCAGAATGCCCGATGGGCATGACAAGAAGAGGAACATATTTACTCGGAGCTGAAATCACTTCTCGGACTTGATCATCGTTGAACGCTCCAACCGAGACTGTACCTAGGTTGAGGGCCTCAGCCTGCAGATAGATGTTTTCCGCCACGCACCCTGCCTCAATCGGCACGTATCTGTCTCTTCCCCTGTCTCCGTACTTTACCGTCGTTCGATCGTATACAGCTGTGATCACAAAGTCCAAGGCTCCATTCTCAATCCATTCCTGTCCCAGCGAAGCCTCGCGCAACTGCTTCCTATAATCTCCCTTTCTCAGAGGCTCGAGAGAGTGCTCTGCGTAAGAGTAATGGTACACGCCCGGTTCTAGATCCGAATTTCCTACTACAACAAAGAGATCTATTGGGTAAAGCGCCCCAGCCGAAGGCGCTGCCCGGAAGCCGTTCGCTGGCTGAGTCACTCCCTGCGCTGCCCAACAAAGTTGTGAAATGTCAGTAGCAAGAACCTGGTCGTTTGTGTAGGATCTACGCGACCGTCTCTTCCCGATGGCTTCCTCGATGGACAAAGCGCCTCTCTTCCTAGGCTCAGGTAATTCGATCGCTTCTGTTTCAATTTTCAGATCTTCCTTTCCTTGAATTACAGGTTCAGATATCTTGTATGAGCCCACGCCAATGGCAACCGCTCCGACACCGGCCAAAGCCATCAGGAGCTTTCTCCTCGAAAAGTGAACAGACATCATCCATCAGTCAATAAACAAACAAGGGATGTGTCTTTCAAAAAGCCTCTCATGACGTCTGGGATGTGAAAGTACCTGACAATATGAACGTTAATTCGGTCAGAGTTATGACCCCGTCATGATGCTTGGATGACACCTCCACTTATGAATGGTTAAGAATGACCTATTGGAATTCTTCAGGGATTGAGTGAACTCAACCATCCCCTTCCATTCGGATGATAAAGGAGAGGCGGACCGTGCGAGTGGAGCACGTGATCAATTTCAAGCTCAACGGGAAAATCACGACGGTGAAATGCCCCCCGGCCTACACTCTCCTGGAAGTCCTTCGCGAGCAGCTGCACGTGACTAGCCCTAAAGAGGACTGCGCGAAGGGTGAATGTGGAGCGTGCACAGTGCTCATGAATGGCCGCCCTGTCTGCTCCTGCCTCGTGTTGATTTCGCAAGCGCAAGGCTGCGAGATAGTAACGTTAGAAGGGTTGGTGAAAGGCGGAAAACTGAATCCTGTTCAAGAGGCCTTTCTTGAGGAAGGCGCTGTGCAGTGTGGCCACTGCATTCCCGGAATGATCGTTTCTGCGTCAGCCCTATTGATGCGAAACCCGAGACCGACGATTGAGGAAATACGGACTGCTCTTGCGGGGAACCTTTGCAGATGCACTGGCTACACGAAGATTGTTACCGCAGTTCAGGAGGCCGCGAAGAGATGGACCCATTGACGCCTGTGGTGCGGTCAGAAATAGACGTTCTGACTCCTCAAACCATTGATGAGGCGCTCGATCTGCTTCATCAGAACCCAACACAACTCAAAATCATCGCAGGAGGTTCGGACGTAATAGTTCAACTCAGAGACGGGATCATCAAGACCAATAAACTTCTGAACATCCTATCTTTGAAGGAACTCAGATTCATCAAGAAGGCTGATGGCAATCTACACATCGGTTCTCTGACAACCTACAGCGATATTATCGAGAACACGCTGGCACGAAAGCACGCATGGATACTAGTGGACGCTGCGAGACAGATAGGCGCAATGCAGCTTCAGAACACAGCAACAATAGGTGGAAACCTGGGAAACGCGTCACCCGCGGGCGACTGCCTGCCTCCGCTGTCTGCTTTGAACGCTACAGTGGTCACTCGAAGCAAGACCGGTAGTCGCCATATCCCTATTGAGAAGTTTTTTGTTGGATATCGCAAAACTGCACTAAAACCCGACGAGTTGATAGAAGAAGTCTGCTTTGACGCTCTGGACCGAGGAGATAGCGGCACGTACATCAAACATAGCTTGCGCGAAGCGAACGCCGTCTCGATCGTGGATGTAGCGGTGGTGCTGCGCGAAAGAAGAGCGGACAAATCGTTTGCTGATATTAGAGTGGCATTGGGCGCTGTGGCCCCAACGGTAATAAGAGCACGCAAATGCGAGCGAGCGTTGCTGAGGAAAGCTCTGAATCCTGAGAGCATGTGGGAAGCAGCTTCTCTGGCAGCGGAAGAAGCTTCACCCATTTCTGATATCAGAGGTTCAGCTCATTACCGGAAGGAAGTTACGGTCTCACTGGTCTACCAAGCACTCTACGACGCAGTCTTCAGGTGCGAGAAAACCAATGAGTGAAAGAGTTCAGGTCAAAGTCAAGATATTCGGCGCACCTTCACTGGCCCTCGAAAGCCGAGAATTGACAATAAAACTAAGTGAAAACGCGACTGCCGAGGATTTGTTGAATTCAGTCCCGGTGCAAGACAAGAATTACGTGTACATTGTACGGGACGGAATTAGACTCAACCGTTCTTCCAAGATCAATGATGGTGACCAAATTCTGATACTACCGCCGATCGCTGGGGGATAGTTCTATTGACGGATGCGTTTGGGGTTGGCAGAGATGAATTCAGGTGGATTGGAAAGCCAGTCCCCAGGAAGGACGGTATGGGTAAGGTCACTGGCGAAACCAAGTTCTTTTCTGACATGGAACTGCCAAACATGCTCTGGGCATGTGTCGCTCGCAGCAAGTATCCTCATGCCCTGATAAAGAGAATCAACACTGCCAAGGCGGAGGCGGTTCCAGATGTTGTTACCGTCCTGACATCTAAGGATGTCCCCGGCCTGAATGGATTTGGCATTATAGTTCCTGATCAACCCGTCCTTTGTTTTGACAAAGTGAGGTACCTCGGAGACGCTCTGGCCTTGGTTGCCGCCGAGAGCAAGGAAGCCGCAGAAAAAGCCGCGCAACTTGTCCAGGTTGAGTATGACCCTCTTCCCGTGGTCTCCGACCCTCTCGAAGCCATGAAACCCGGTGCGCCGAGGATCCACGAGAATGGCAACATACAACGGCATGCGACCGTTCGAGTCGGCGATGTCGAAAGCGGGTTCAGAGAGGCATCTGTCGTCATCGAGAACACTTTCCGCACGAGTAGGCAGATGCACATGTTTCTTGAAACCGAGGCGGGCATAGGGATGCTCGACGACGAGGAGAACATCGTCCTCTACGTCGGAGGTCAATCCCCCTATAGAGACCAGATGCAAGTTTCGAGAGCTCTGGGAATTCAACCTGACCGAATCAGGGTGATATCCACGCCAGTAGGCGGAGCGTTCGGTGGAAAAGATGAGAACACGGTTCAAATTCACCTCGCTCTGCTAGCAATGAAAACCAAGCGGCCCGTTAAGATGGTATGGGGACGCGAGGAGTCAGGAGTGGCCGGCATGAAACGCCACCCGATGACCATCACAATGAAGACTGCCGCCGATACAGACGGCAGACTTCTTGCTAACAAAGTCCAGATTATCGCAGATACAGGAGCATATGCGTCCTTGGGCCCAACGGTACTTGATGTTGCAATCGAGAACTCCTGCGGCCCCTACAGAATACCAAACATCGATATAGACGCATACTCAATCTACACGAACAACGGCGTCGCCGGAGCCTTTCGCGGTTTCGGGGCCCCCCAAGTCAATTTCGCCATAGAAACGAACATGGATACTATCGCAGAGAGATTGGGAATCGACAAAATAGAAGTTCGAAAGAGAAACGTTCTACGACGGGGGGATGTCGGACCATTCGGTTGCAAGATGCTTGGAAGTGTCGGAATATACGAGACACTCACAAGAGCAGAGAAATCGGAGATCTGGCAGGCCCGTGAAGAACTCAAATCGGCGGCAAGACCGTTCTGCAAGAGAGGCATAGGCGTCGCCGCCGCTGTCAAGGGATTCGGTTTCGGCACGCTCCCCGACTTCGGTGCAGCGTCGATTCAAATCACGCCAACAGGAAAGTTCGTTGTCGGCGCAAGCTGCCCCGAAATCGGACAAGGAGCCATAACAGCTTATGCACAGATTGCAGCCGAAGCATTGCATTGCGATCTGGGTGATATCCACATCGCCTCAGCTGATTCGCAATTAGCACCCGATACGGGCACGTCCTCATCATCCATGGCATTGGTGAGGGGTGGGAACGCGATACTGGCGGCCGCCCCGAAAATGATTAACCTGCTCCTCGAGACCGCTTCGAGGATCATAGGCGGGAGCAAAGACCATCTTGTTGCAAAAGATTCACGAGTTCTATCACTAAAGAACCCCAGACAAGACGTCACGTACGCCGAGATCGCTCAATACCTAGACCAGACCGACACCGAAACGAAAGTCATAGCGGGTTTCAATGTTCCGCGAGTCGGAAACCCTGTCGAAGGCAGCATCGAAATCCCACACTGGTCCTACATGTATGCGAGCGCGGTTGCCTTAGTGGAGGTTAACACCTTAACTGGCGCCACAAAGGTTCTCAGGTTCTTCTTATCAACTGACTCTGGCAGAATTATCAACCCACAGGCGTACACGGGACAATGCGAGGGCGCGATCGTTCAAGGCCTAGGTTTCGCTCTAACTGAAGAGACGCAAATCGAGGACGGGATAGTCAAGACGAACAACTTTACCACCTACATAATCCCAACAATCTGCGACATCCCTGAGATCCAAGTTGAGCCTGTCGAAACTTGTGAAGAAACTGGGCCATTTGGTGCGAAGGGTGTCGGAGAAATAGGCATAATCCCAGTAGGTTCAGCTGTCTCCAACGCAATATACGATGCAACTGGCGTAAGGACCTACTCACTCCCCGCCACTCCGGAAAAAGTATACACGGCCATTCGGAAGAAAAAAGGGATTGCATCATGGGAGCAAAGGTTAGAGTCAGACTGTTTCATGAACTAAGGTCGAGTCTAGGCCAAAGCGAAATCGAACTCGAAGCCAATACCCTGAAGGACGTACTGCAATCACTTGTAGACAGGCAAGGCTCCTTGAGAGAACTCCTTCTCGATTCGCATGGACACCTTCGCGGCTACACATTGCTTTACGTGAACAATGTGGCCCAACATCCGCCTGACCTCTCCAGGAAGCTAAATGATGGAGATTTGGTGCTATTGGTGCCGGCAGCGGCGGGCGGATGAGGACCAGATGCGAAGGTTCGACATGTACGTTCCTGACAATCTAGCCGACCTCCTCCAATATTTGGAAACACACCGGGATGGAGTCCATTTAATAGCCAACGGAAGCGACCTAATCAATCGAATTCGAGAGCGACAGGTAAACCCAAAGGTTCTCGTAGACCTATCGGGGCTCTCTGAATTCAATTATGTGAGAAAAGATGGCGACACCATAAGAATAGGCGCATTAACAACCGTCTCTGATCTCGCAGCATCCCCTTTGTTAGATTCTCGCCACGATGTCTTCCGAGAGGTGGCCGCAAGATTCGGCGGACCAGCAATCAGTAACGTCGCCACCCTGGGCGGCAACATATGCGCTGCCTCGTCTTCTGAAGACTTCCTCCCAGTCCTACTTGTTCTCAATGCCCGAGTACGTTTGAGAAGCAGGCACGGTGAGCGCATCGTAAGGCTTGAGGATTTTCTCATCGGAAAGAGGAGCATCGATCTGAAGCCCAACGAGATCATGATTGAGGCTATGTTTGAGGAACTTGATGCAAACTCGGCATGTGCCTTCGAGAAGTTCGGGATGCGGAATTCTCTGATAATCGCGTTTGTGTCCTCGGCTGTCTACCTGAAACTCGAGAAGACAACAAAACGCATTCACGATATTCGAATGGCCTTCAATCGTGTGGCTGGCAAAATCCCTGAACGCGCAAAGGGCACTGAGGAGAAATTGCGCGGAAAGATCCTCACGGAGCAGGCGGTCAGGGACTGCGTCTCTTTCTTACGGAGTGAGATGCGGCTGAGTTCAGATTTCAGGGTCTCAGGTGAATACCGCACGGACGTTGCGGGAGTGCTGTTCAAACGTGCGCTAAGCCGATGCACCGAGAAATTGACAGGGGAGAAGATGGTTGTCTAAGCACCTTCTCAGGTTCACTGTCAACGGTAAAGAGCATGCCTTAGTAGTGGACTCCCACGAACGGTTATTGGACGTTCTTCGGGACAGATTGGGGCTCAAGGGAACCAAGGAAGGATGCAGTACCGGAGACTGCGGCATCTGCGCGGTCATTGTGGATGGACGACTCGTCAACTCATGTTTGGTTCTGGCTATTCAAGCGCGAAATAAGAAAGTGCTAACCATCGAAGGCGTTGGAACCCATGCCAACCTGCATCCGCTCCAGCAAGCTTTCATCAAGTTGAACGCATCTCAGTGCGGGTTCTGCATCCCAGCCATGATTCTCACCGCGAAAAACCTTCTCGACCAGAACCCGTCTCCCACCGACGACGAGATCAAGAGAGCCACCAGAGGAATTCTGTGCAGATGCACAGGGTATGTCAAGATTATCGAGGCAATCAAATCCGCCGCTCTTGAGATGAGGAAGTGAACGCCATGGTCGAAGAACAGGCTGCGATAGCAGAGAACCTGAGCAAAAGCAGCCAGTTGTTGGTTGTTGGAAAGAGCGTCGAGCGAGTGGACTCGATAGACAAAGTTCTGGGAAAACCAATTTACACAATGGACATTGTGCCAGAAAACACGCTCTACTTGAAAGTCGTCAGATCGAAATGTGCGCATGCATTTCTGAAGCATGTCGATGTTTCGCAGGCGCGCAAATACCCTGGCGTGGTCGCAGTACTTACTGCGCAGGATATCCCTGGCGTAAACGAGTCTACGGCGCTTCTTCCGGATAAGCCGTTACTAGCTTCTGACAGAGTGAGATTCATAGGTGAACCTATAGCCGCTGTTGCCTCCTACGATCCTTCGATCGCGGAGGAAGCGGTTGACCTCGTTAAGGTCGATTACGAACCGCTCCCTGCGATCTTCTCGCCAGTCGATGCGATGAAACCAAACGCCCCGAGGATTCATGAGAACGGTAACATCGCGAAACACGTGAAAGTGCGAAAAGGGAATATCGAGATAGGCTTCAAAGAAGCAGACACCATCGTTGAGAACACCTACAGAACACAGTCCCAAGAACCAGTTCCACTGGAAACTGAGACAGGGTTCGTGATACCCGAACCTGACGGTTCTGTAACTTGTGTTGGATCGATCCAGAGCCCATTCCACGTTCAGACTGGAATAGCGAAGATACTTTCACTTCGCCCGGACCAGGTGCGAGTAATTCAAGCGGCGACCGGCGGAGCTTTTGGACCAAAGTCCGACGAGATCCCCGTTGATGTGCTAGGCATGGCTGCCTTGGCCGCCGTGAAGACGCGCCGTCCTGCAACCCTAGCTTACACGCGGAAAGAATCGATGATAGGCCACACGAAGAGGCACCCCTTCGTTATTACACTCAAAACAGGAGTGACGAATGACGGAAAGCTAACCGCATCAGAAGCCACGTTAGTTGCAGATACTGGCGCCTACGCCTCACTTGGCCCGCTCGTAGTCATCCGCGCAGTCTTCCACGCGACCGGCCCTTATGTTATCCCACATGTCAAGTCTGACGCCTACTGCGTCTACACAAACAACACAATAGCTGGCTCCTTCCGCGGCTTCGGAGGACCTCAAGCCCATTTCGCTGCGGAATCGCAGATGGACGAGCTAGCAAAGAAACTCGGTATGGATCCGCTAGACTTTCGATTGCTAAACATCCTTAGACCCGGAACGCTGACTGCGACTGGCCAAATGGTCGACGAGGCCTGCGGCCTTGAAGAATGTGCGAGAAGAGTAGCTGAGGAATCCGGTTGGTATCGGAAACGTGAACAGTTCTCAACCATGGGAGGAACCAAACGGCGAGGGCTCGGCATAGCGATCATGTACCATGGGAACAGCCTCGGCCCAGAAGGAAATGACTACGCAGCCGTGCACATGCAAATCGAAAGGAATGGCACGGTTCGGTTAAGAACCGGCATGACAGAATATGGGACAGGCGCTCCGTCAGGCTTGCTTCAGATCGCCTCTGAAACGATGCATCTTCCCTTGGGCTATTTCAAACTGGATCCTCCGGACACCGACTATTGCAGCGACACGGGGCCCACAGTTGCGTCACGGACCATAACGATCGGAGGCCGAGCCACACAGATGGTTGCAGGGAACCTCCATCAGAAACTCAAAGAGGTTGCAGCAGGACTACTTGGAAGCACCTCAAGTGAGATCGAATCGGCAGACGCTCGCTATCACTTGAAAACGAATCCCAGACGCACCATCTCCTACCGCGAGGTTGCTGAGGCCGCCTACAAGCAAGGAATCACACTGAAGGAAGCTGGAAGGTTCATGGCGCCCAAGTGTGAATATGACCCAGAAACCGGTCAAGGAACAACATACCTTCAGTACACGTACGGCGCAGTAACTGCAGAGATCGAAGTTGACACGGAGACTGGACAAGTGCAAGTCATTAAGATGGTTACAGCCTATGATGTTGGAAAAACCATCAACCCCCTATCCCTCGAAGGCCAGCTTGAAGGAGGAACAGTCCAAGGCCTAGGCTACGCCCTAATGGAGGAGCTGATCCACAAAGATGGTTCCGTCGTCAACCCAACCTTAGCCGACTATTACATTCCAACATCTCTGGACACCCCAGAAATCAAGAGCATAGTAGTTGAATACCCGGGTCACCTCGGGCCTTATGGAGCAAAGGCTATCGGTGAACCACCAGTAGTTCTGCCAGCGCCCGCGATCGTAAACGCGATTGACAACGCAATAGGCATTAGGCTCAGAGAAATCCCCGCCACCCCTGACAGAGTCCTGATCAGCTACAAGAGAATGACTGAGAATCAGAAGAAAAGCCAGCGCAGTGGATAGGGTTGAAGCACATTCCCATCAAATCATCGATTGACATCATAGAGGAAGCCCACAAGCTGATTCAAGCGTCAGAGTCGTTTGCTTGGGTAACCATAATCAGCCAAGAAGGCTCCAGTGCCCGCCATCTCGGTGCCTCAATGCTCGTGACTCGCGAAGGAAAAGTCATCGGAACGATAGGTGGAGCGGTGGCGGAACTTCAGCTAATTGAACAAGCTTTGCAGGCAATAAATGAAGGAAAACCCAGAACCATAAAGACGCCTTTACCGGTCTGCGCAGGCGCCATCACCTGCTTCATCAACGTATTCCAAACACCCGAAACCCTAGTTTTGATCGGGGCTGGCCACGTCGCCCAACCAATGGCCCAACTTGGGAAAATGTTGGGCTTCCGGGTAATCATCATAGACGACCGGCTCGAGTATGCGACTCAAGAGAGATTTCCCCAAGCCGACCAGCTTATTGTGGACGGCTGGGAAAAGGCGATAGAGAAGGCGCGGATCGACCAGAACTCATACGTCGTGATCCTAACGTATGCCGGCGAATACGATGAACTTGCCTTGAGGCAGGTCGTCGATTCGAAGGCAGCATACATTGGAATGATCGCCAGCAGATCCAAGGCAAGAGGAATCCTCTCAAGACTGCGACGAGACAATGTGCCTGAAGAGTCACTACAACGCGTGAGAACACCCATGGGCTTGGATATTGGAGCTGAAACCCCGGCCGAAATAGCGGTAAGCACAATGGCAGAGATCATAATGCTCAGAAAGAAGACAAGTGGAACGCCACTCTCAATCTCCGAACAAGTCACCGAAACAAATGAATCAAGCACGTGATGCTCACTCCCCCACTGCCGCTTCAAGTTCGAGGAATTTTGCCGGTATCGACTCGCTGAGGAATACGGCCCCGGCTTTGAAGAATCTTATCCCGTACCTATGCGCCTTTAGTGCATACACACGGATTACAACGGGGCTTTGATCCCTTCTGCGGCCCACGCTCATTGCCTCATCCCTAGTAGCAGAAAGGTGAACATACTGGCGTCTCATCTGCAATAGCCCTCGTTTGAGAATCGGCTGAATATTCATCCTCGCTGTTCCATGAAACAGGACTTGAGGGGGCACAACAGCATCATGTCGGACTCTGGCAGGCAGTGTATGACCGTAGAGAGCGCGAATCCTCTCCCCAACGATCTCGAAACGTCTCTTATCGCTAGTTTGCTGTATCTCCTCTAAGTCACGCATGGTTACTCCGCTCCATTCTCTCTGCCCGTTGATCGCCGAAACAAGGCGATGAATGGACACAAATCCGTCAGCATCTAGCGTCAACCCAAGGGAAGCAGGATTGTGTCTCAGGAGATAGGACAGATACTTACTCAGCCGCTCTCTATTTGGATCCAAGAACGGCACACCTCAGAATCAGCTGCGACATCGGAATAGAAGTTTTTAGGTACTACAACCATAGTAGCTTTCGGTGCGTTCATTTGGCGCTCGGTGAACTGCAGGCAGACATCTTAGGGGCACTTCAGAAGCTGGGAAAAGCGTCTGCCAGAGACATTATGAAGGAACTTGGGCAGAGACAATTGGCCTATACGACCGTGAGCACTGTTCTTGACCGTCTGTACCACAAGGGGCTAGTCAGAAGATCTAGAGTGATCGGACGAGGCGGTGTTAAGTACGTTTACTCCTATGCAACTCCCGTCGATATGCGGGCTAATCTCGTTCAGAGAGCCTTGAATCGCTTGGTGAACGCCTTCGGACCGTCCATCGTTCCAACAATCTATGACAGCCTCGAACAATTGTCGAAGGAAGAAGTTGCTAACCTAACAAGAAAAGTCTCCAAACGAAGGCGAGCAAGTTGATCTTGGGAGTCTACGTTGCATACTTTGGCAGCATACGAATCATCGCATCAATTCTGCTTCCTCTCGTCAGCAGCGTTTCACTGTACGGGATTTTCATAAGTACAACAAACGGACGTGTGCGTTCTTGGAGCCTCGGCCTCATGTTCCTGTCCTCGATTTTCCTTTGGCTCTTCGTAGCTGCAAGTCTCGTTCTCTGCTACGCCTTCGCGGAAGCCTATGAGTACGAGCTTGAAGCAGTCATAAGCGCCGTCTTTGGACGAGCAGTCCTTATCTCAATCGCAAGCGGCCTTCCGCTTTCACTACTGTTGCGTTACTTTTCCCCTAGAGTTCTCTTGAGAAAGGCGAAAGGCCTCTCTGTTCCTGGAGCAGAAGTTTCGACATCTTTTGGCAGACTCGTCCAGAAGATGAACCTCACGTCGGCGGAACTGAAACTCTCAAAGATCGATGTGCCGATCTCATTCGCTGTTGAAACCAAGGTGCCAATCGTCGTGATGTCGGAAAGCCTTCTTTCGCTGTTGAACAAAGATGAGGCTGAAGCTGTGATGGCTCATGAGCTCGCGCACATCAAAAACTCCGATACCACTCTGAAAGCTGTGGCGACAGCTTACAGGACTGCTCTTCCGCATGACCCTATCATACGACTGGTTGAGGCAGCATTTCACAGGGAGCGAGAGATGGTTGCAGATGAAACGGCGGTCAAAATCACCATGAAGCCCCTGTCTCTAGCGTCGGCGTTACTGAAGATCTATGAAGCTTTTCCACGGAGTAACCTAGCTTCCTACGGAACCCTGTCGATTCTTGGCGCAGCATCCACTCTGATGAGTCGGCACCCACCAATACTTCACCGTATCAATCGGCTCATACACCTAGCGGAAACCTATAGCTAGCTGTGTGGGCGATTTTCCCAACAGGACTATTGAGTTCTCTCTTCTTTCTTTGCCTTTGCTAGGTCTTGGACACTGACCATTCCTAATGGTGGAAATCCCATCGAAACTCCGGCAACGGGTGTGTTGGTTGGGACGAGCATGAGTGTGCCTTTGCTTTGCAATCCAAGCTCGTATAGGATGTTCATCCACCGAAGTTCCAGTGCTCTCATATTCTTTTGATAGAGGTCTGCGGCCTCAACCATTTTCTGTGCTGCCTCGTATTCAGCCATGGCAAGGGTGACTCGAGCCCTGCGTTCCCGTTCGGCTTGTGCCTGACGTGACATCGCTTCTTGAAGCGCTTGGGGAATCGCAATGTCTTTGACCTCCACGGAATTGACCTTGATTCCCCAATGCTCGGTCTTCTCATCGATTATGTTTCGGGCCTCGACCCCGACCTTCTCGCGTTCAGCGAGTAACTCGTCAAGACTCACTTTGCCCATAACCTCTCTGAGCGTTGTCTGCGCCGCCCAAGTCGTTGCATCAAGGTATCTTTCCACGTTCAGGATTACCTTCTCGACGTCTACCGGTTGGAAGAACATGATTGCATCCACGTTCACGGGCACGTTGTCCTTCGTTAGAGTCTGCTCGGTCCTGAATGGAATTGTTTGAACACGCATAGAAACAATGTTTGGTATGCGGTCCACGAATGGAATTATGTAGAAAAGGCCAGGGCCTTTCATGCCAGTGAAACGGCCCAGACGTAGTACCGGGGCACGTTCCCATTCCTTGATGACTCTTATTCCTGACGCGACTATGATTATCACAAATATCAGAAGAATCATTCCAGCGATGAACTCTGGGGTAATGAAATCCTCTAGAACCATTGCGGTACCTTCAGGTTTGAGTTTGTTTGGGCTTGACTCTTAAGATTAGCCCCTCTCTGCCAACCACCTCAATCGGTTCTCCCTGTTTCACGTGGAATCCGAGTGTTTCAGCTCTCCAGATCTGACCTTCAACGCTGACCTCGCCGCGTGGCGCAAGTGTTGAAATAGCTTTTCCAATCTTACCCACGAGCTGTTCAGGGCCAGCCTTCACCTTCATCCGCCTTGCTTGCGCCACCTTGTAAACGACGAAGCCGAAGATCCCTGACATCACAAGTGCAACGGATATCAGGGTCTGCCTAGCTGACTCGATGGCCTTGATGGAGAGCAACTCCCATCCAGGTAATGGAAACGCCAAGAAGCTACCCAGAAGTATCAATCCGATTCCAGCCAAGGCGAAAACACCAATGTGAGTTTTGATCTCGATCAGAGTTAGGATGATTCCGAGAACGAACAGTAGGGCTGCCGCGATGTTGATCCCGATTATTCCAAAACCGACCAGTGCAAGGAACACCATGATGGCGCCGGTTATCTCAAGTCCGTAGCCTGGTGTTTTGAAGCCGATTATTACCGCGTATAGACCTATGATGAAGAGAACAGATGCAATAAGGGGGTTTGAGAGGAACTCGAGCAATCTAATGCTGATGCCCGGGTCATAGACGTACTGCCCGGCTTGCGATATACCTGAGAAGTCGAAGCTCTTGGCGTACTTGAAGTTCCCCACCGACGCCGTCAAAACCAACTTCCAGACAGAGGTCCCTATCTCCGTTCTTGAAAGAACTAGAGTGTAAGGTTCGAGCTGCGTAAGTAGAGTCTCCAAGCTATCTGCTGCAAATTCAATGACGTGTAGTCTTAGAGCCTCCTCAGGGCCTAGGTTGATGTTCTGGGTTACGAATTCTTGGGCAACCGTTTCGTTTCTGTCATGCAGTCGGGCGTTGTCCCTCATCAAGCCGGAGAGCGCATTGATGTACTTAGATTCGTTCAAGACTTCCCCGGTTGATAGAACAGGCTGGGCCGAGCCAATCGTCGTTCCAGAGGCCATGGCTGCGATGTGAGATGCCATCAGAATGTAGGTGCCGCCGCTCCAAGCGGTTGCACCTGAAGGCGCCACCCAGACTAGCACTGGTATCGGGGAACTGTTGAAGTCACTCATTATGTCCGTTACAGAGCCAAGCTCACCCCCAGGCGTATTCAGTTCGAAAACTACGACCCTCGCGCCACCTGCTTTAGCCTCATTGATAGAACGCGCCACTAACTCAGCTGTAGGCCTCGCGATCTCCGCGTTTATCTTGACAACAAGGACGCTGCCTTGAGCTGTGACAGCATTAGGCTGCAATCCCACCATAAGGACGACTGCCAAGACCGCGATTAGAAAAATCTGCCTCATGTTCGCTTGGCGTCTCCACGTTGTTACGAAAAACAGCTGCCTTTAAAGTGTGCCCCGACGTTGCCCAAAAAACAAGCCTAGATGACCCGGAACGGACAGGAAGCCCAGCTGATTGAGACGAATAGACCAAAAGACACAGACTTTGACGCTTACTACAATTGGTAAACACTTCCACATCGAGGTCTGGAAACCACGCTCCCCCTTTGCTACCCTCATAGGAACAATTCTCTCGCAAAACACGAATGACCGCAACAGCGACGCAGCTATGCGAAAGCTCAAGGAACGTTACAGGATCTCGCCGAGAGTACTGTCTAAGGCAAACGTCAAGGACTTAATCACGTGTATTCGCTCTGCTGGCCTGTACCGCTCGAAGGCACCAAGAATCAAGGAGGTCTCCAGAATCATCCAGGAGCAGTATGGAGGACGCCTGTTACCGATTCTGAAACTTCCATATGAGCAGGCGAAAGAGAAGCTTACCTCGTTACCGGGCGTTGGACCCAAGACTGCCGACATTTTGTTGGCCTTCGTGGCTAGGCACGCCGTTATACCTGTTGACACACATGTTGCAAGAGTTGCGAAGCGACTGGGAATCGCCCCAGCGAATGCCAGTTACGAAAAGATCCGCCTCAGCTTGGAGGCTTTGATTCCACCGCGAAAGAGACTGCCCTTACATCTTTCGTTGATCGCGTTCGGGCGTGAAATATGCAAGGCACCTCGACCACGTTGTCCAATTTGCCCGGCAAACCAACTGTGTCCGAGCAGCACGGTATGAGAAAAATCTCTAAAATCTCTGGCCTCAACAACTCTTTTTAGTATAATGCATTTCCACGAATAGCAGGTGGCTTCTTGTTGCCAGCTGAGACAGCATATGAAGACATACCATTCTTTGCGGAGGTTACGGCGGGCGGACGCATCACCATACCCGAGGAAATCAGAAAGATCTTCGAAATCAAAGATGGCGACGCGGTATTCTGCAGATTGAAGATTATGAAGAAGAAAGAAGCGAACTTTGCAGCATCAAAGGAGACGAAGCAGCCTACTTGACAAGCGATGCGGATAGGAGCACTCGTCCCAAGGCTGTCAACTTCACTCTGAGCCGGCCCCGTTTTCCGCGCTCAACCTCAACAAGGCCCAGGTCTTCAAGACCGCGACTTTCTTCGGAACCATTGATATGATAGCTCAGAAGCGGTTTTCCGTAGTTCGATAGGACACTGAGTCGTACCAAGCTCTCAACATCTCCCCCAGATCTCTCTATTGCTCGAAGGATTTCCATTTTGGGTTCTGTGACAGCTTGGGTGTAGCTGAACTTCATCACGGGTAGGACAACGGGTTGGTCACCCATCACATCGAATGCCTTGATTCCATGCACGAAAGCAGCGGTAACCCCCGCACACGTAACATGCTTGCTCGCTGAACCCACATTGATAAGAAAATCTTGAAAGTTCTCCGATTCGTTCCTAAGGATCTGCCCCACAGCATCGAGCATCGTCAGTATACCTGGGTCCTTGATTTGAACGACATCGACATCCAGTTTGAGGGTCTCCCCAAGCCTCTGGGCGAGTCGGTTCGCCTGATCTATGAAATCACTTAGCGAGATCAGCGTGAGTCTATGAGCCGGAAAGTTTCTCAGGCCAACGAGAACTGCATCCTCGTTTCCGCCCAGAAGCGCTATTTGAAGAGTCTTGAGAAGCATAGACCGTCGTTGTCGTTCACAAATAATTAAACCCTTACAAGTAGCCTAGTACAAACCGCACTCGCTCTCTATCCCTTGTTGCTTCCTGCTGCTCGAATGGTTACCGAACCTATGCCGGAAGAGAAGCCACCGACTTATGCCGCAGTTTTCAGCTCCCGTGGTCCAAGAATGGACACATCGCCTCTGACGGTGCGGGTTTTGCGCAGTGGGATACCGCCTAGGTTAACACAACCGGAGTTGAGAGACATAGGCTTTATCATGGATAGATCGTCCTAACTCGCCGTCGCGCATGTGCCGGAGAAGACAAGAATGTCAAACGCGTACTCGAAACAGCTCTCGCTCGTAAGTTCGGTTGTCTTCTCCTCACCGCTATATATCTCGGTATTCCTCATGAGGTTCAGTTTCGGTTTGGTGCTATTCACGCTTCCAATCTACCTTCCGAAGCATGAGTTCTCTAACTTCGTGGTAGGGATGATCGCTGCAGCATACCCGATTGCAGAAATGATCTTTGGGCCCATAATTGGAATTTTGTCAGACAGAGTTGGCAAAAGAAGGTGGATATACATCGGTCTGACAATCTCAACAGTTGTTCTCTTTGCCTTCACACTGAGCACCCAAGTTCGGTATCTCATACTACTGCATGCCATACAGGGTGTTGCGGCAGCGATGATCATTGTGAGCTCACTTGCGATGGTGACTGACATAAGCACCGTCTCGACGCGTGGGCGTGAGATGGGAATCTACGATTTTGCAAACCTGGGGGGCTACGTGGTAGGAATCTTCATGGCAGGAATTTTGTCGCGAACCGACTTCGTGGTGGCGCCCTTCTACTTTAGCTCCGCTCTAGCAGCTTTCGGTGCGCTCTATGCGTACCTTAGAGTCAAAGAGCGGAGAGTTCGCAGTAAAGGTTCTGCACTATCTCCCATCCAAACGATACAACTTCTTTTCAGCAACAGACGCGCTGCCGGCATGTTTCCCATATGGCTGGCTGTGACAACATTCATTGGAATGGCGCTTACCTTCGGCCCGCGGCTCGGCCCTTCGCCCCTTCTCTCAAGCTTCCTCCTGGCAGGAAGCGTTCTCGTTCTGGCGTTGACTCAGCCTTTCTTTGGTCACCTCTCGGACAATTACGGCCGTGACAAACTTATGATGATCGGGATGCTTTCGATCATAGGTCTGTTTGTCACCGTGATCGCGATGTTCAGATGGGGATTCCATTTGATGTTTGCGGCGCCTTTCTTGGCCATCTTCGGGGTGGGCAGTTTTGCCTTTGCACCGGCCGCCCTTGCATCGCTTGGCGACTTGGCTCCTGAAGGGGGTCGTGGGACGACGATGGGCGTTTATAGCGTTGTGATAAGCCTTGGAACAATCATCGGCCCGCTGCTGGGTGGCTACCTTCTTGACCGATTTGGATTGACCAGCCTGTTTTACGCCGGGCTTGTGATCCTCATTGCGGCTTTGGGTTTGGCTATCGTTATAGCCGCGCCTGATTTCAGAACTTCAGGGCCTCTCCCTGACAGTTGAATTGTTGTCTACTCCCTTTTGGAGAAGTGTACGATCAGACACTTCGAATGCGAGACGGACAATGCTGAATACCTAGTGACAACAACTGGAATGTAGACTTCGACCCCATTATTCGACCCGATGTCGCTGCATATCCTAACGGACCAGCAGAATCAATTCAGTTGGCTTTCCAGAGCCTAGACAACGCTGAACATGTGTGGGACATGTTTATGGAGGATAAAGCTCAGCTTGCAGAGGCGAAACAGTGTTGGAGCAGAAAGATACCGCTGGAATACGATGGCTAGATTGGACCGATGATGCTTTTCGGCTTGCAAGGTCAGAAAACAAGCCCATTCTGCTGGACATTAGCGCAGTCTGGTGCCACTGGTGTCACAGGCTGGATAGGGACACGTATTCGGTTCCTGACATTGCTGACTATATCAAGACGCATTTTGTGCCAATTCGTGTTGATACTGACAAGCGGCCTGATATCAACCGCCGTTATAACATGGGTGGCTGGCCCACAACCGCCTTTCTTACACCCGACGGCCGAATAATAGCCGGCGGAACATACATTCCGCCTGACCAGATGCGGCAAGTCCTTCGCGATGTTTCTGCATCCTCGGCTAAGTCGGAGGGCAAACCTGCGCCTGAACTTGAGACGCCTGGGCCTGAGAGTATCCCGGTCGGCTCATTGTCTGCCTCGATCGTCGATGAGATCTTGGGGGAAATCGCGAACAATTTCGACCCGATATACGGAGGTTTCGGTTCTCAACCTAAGTTTCCTAGCACCGACGCCCAAGAGCTGGCACTCCTGAAATATCATTACAGCGGAAACCGCGAGTTTCTAAGAATCGTAACGCTCACGTTGCACAATGCTGGGAAAGGCGGCATCTACGACAAAGAGGCTGGCGGATTCTTCAGATACTCCACGACGAGGGACTGGAGTATACCTCACTTTGAGAAGATGTGCGAGGACAATGCTAAGTGGCTGCAGCTTTACCTACACGCCTACCAAGCTACCGGCGACTCCTTCTACGCACATGTAGCCAAGGGTATCACAGAGTACGTCAACGCCCAGCTCAGCAATCGACAGAACGGTTGCTTCTACGGAAGTCAAGACGCCGACGAAGAATATTACAAGCACAACAGAGCCGAACGAGCAAAACTGCAAGCACCCTTCGTTGACAAACACATCTACACGAACTGGAATGCAACGATGATCTCCGCGTATCTTGAGGCATCGTTTGTCTTGGAGAATATGCCCGCGAGAGAACTAGCCCTCAAGAGTCTGGATAGACTGATGGCCCTGAATTACAAGCAAGAAGAAGGAATGTATCACTATTACGATGGCCAACCGCGACTCCCGAAGCAGTTGGCTGATCAAACACAGACCGCTAGGACGCTCCTCGATGCTTACTCAGCCACTGGAAACGAAAAGTTCCTCGGTCTCGCTGAAGACCTGATGGAAATTGCAACGCGCTACCTATATGATTCTAAGCATGGCGGCTTCTTCGACATGGTAATTGACCCCAGCGCCCCTGGCCTCCTCAGCAAACCGGCAAAACCATTGGACGAGAACAGCACAGCTGCACGTGTTCTCTGGAAGCTGTATCATCTGACGGGCAGAGAAAACTACCGGCAACAGGCGGAAGATACGCTCAAACGATTCGTGGAGGTGTACCCTCATTTCGGCTTTATGGCGGCAGATTATGGAATCGCAGTGGACGCCTTCCTCAACGAGGCTACATTCGTACGGATAGTGGGGTCGC
>Ga0129297_10000083_pt1 | contig 41096 bp, 35 predicted proteins | sample I18A1metaG_FD_94708 | JGI IMG/M metagenome (GOLD analysis project Ga0129297, IMG submission 94708) | Lake sediment bacterial and archeal communities from Gulf of Boni, Indonesia to study Microbial Dark Matter (Phase II) - ​I18A1 metaG | ecosystem: Environmental > Aquatic > Freshwater > Lake >... | reverse complement strand
CCTCCTGTTTACCGTACATCTCGGCCATGATGGCTCCTGGGTCCACCCCCCTGGCCAGTGCCTGGCCATGCTCGCGGTAGGTGGCGACAACGGCGTCCCCTGGGGTGAGAGCCTCCATGACCCCCACGGCGACCGCCTCCTCCCCGTTGTAGAGATGGAGGAACCCCCGGATCTTGGTGGCACTGTAAAGTTCGGCCGACTTCTCCTCGAAGCGGCGGATGAGGAGCATCATCCGCAGCAGGCGGTGCAGTCTCTCCTGTCTGCTTTCCGTTGTCATGACGCTCCGCTCCCTTCCAGCGTTGATGTGTCCCCTTCGGGAAGCCCCAACTCCCTGGCCTTCAGCAGGCGGCGCATGATCTTGCCGCTCCTGGTCCTGGGAAGGTTGTCCACAAAGGAGATCTCCTTCGGAGCAACGGCCGAGCCGAGCCTGGCGCGGCCAAACCCTATAAGGTCAAGACGGAGGTCGTCGCTGGGGGTGAGCCCCTGTTTCAGAACGACAAATGCCTTCACCAGTTCGCCGATTACCGGCTCCGGTTTGCCGATCACCCCTGCCTCGGCCACGGCCGGGTGCTCCATCAGGGCGCTCTCCACCTCGAACGGTCCCACCATGTGGCCGGCGGTCTTGATGATGTCGTCGGCCCTGCCGACGAACCAGAAATAGCCGTCCCTGTCGCGCCGTGCCAGGTCGCCGGTTATGTACCAGCCGTCGACAAAGCATTTCCGGTACCGTTCCTCGTCGTGGAGGTATTCCCTGAACATGGAGGGCCAGCCGGGCCTGAGCGCCAGTTCTCCCTCCACGTCCGCTTCTTCGATGGTCTCGACGCGGTCGTCAGCCATCCTCCTGACGATGGCCGCCTCTATCCCGGGGAGGGGGAGCCCCATGGAGCCGGGGCGGATCTCCTGGGACACATAGTTGGCGATCATGATACCGCCGGTTTCCGTCTGCCACCAGTTGTCGTGGATAGGGAGGCCGAGGACCTTCTCGCCCCAGATGACCGCCTCAGGGTTGAGCGGTTCGCCAACGCTGTGAACGAGGCGCAGTCTGGAAAGGTCGAAACGGCGTCTCTGCTCCTCAGGGGCGCGCATCAGCATCCTGATGGCGGTCGGTGCCGTGTACCAGACGGTGACCTTCTGCTCTTCCAGGATGCGGTACCAGCGTTCCGCGTCGAAATCCGCTTCATCGACAATGCTGGTGATGCCGTGGGCAAGGGGGGCGAAGATGCCGTAGGATGTGCCGGTGACCCAGCCGGGGTCGGCGGTGCACCAGAAGATGTCGTCCCTGTGGAAATCCAGGACGTACTTGCCGGTAAGGTAGTGGGTGAGGATGGCGTTGTGGACGTGCACCGCCCCCTTCGGCATGCCGGTGGTGCCGCTGGTGAAGTGGAGGATGGCCATGTCATCTGGGGAGGTGGGGGGTATGGTGAAATCCGTGCTTGCCTCTGTCATCAGCCGTGACAGTGACCTGACCCGTTCGTCGCGGTGCTCCGGCGTATCGGTCAGGAGCACGAACCTGAGGGCAGGCAGACGCTCCCACAGCGCGGCGATTTTCTTCTGGTACTGCCGCTCCGTGGTGACCAGGACCTGTGCGTCGCCCCGCGCCATGCGCTGGCAGATCGGTTCGGGACCGAAGGCCGAAAAGAGGGGACAGAAGACGCTCCGGTTTTTCACCGTGCCGAGGGCGGCGACGTACAGTTCCGGAATCCTGCCGGAAAGGCAGAAGACCCGTTCTCCCGCGGTTACTCCCAGCGACACGAGCATATTGGCGAAACGGTTGCTCCGCTCCCGCAGGTCGGCAAACGTCAGGTCCAGCAGTTCGCCACCCTTGCCCAGCCAGCGGATGGCCACCTTCTGGGCGAGGGGGCCTAGGGCGTGGCGATCCACCGCTTCGTGGGAAAGGTTCAGGCCATTCCCCCCCGGCAGGCCCGCCAGTTCCGCCCGTACCGAGTCCCACCCGAACGAAGCCCGGCACTGTTCGTACTGCAGGAGATGGGGTTGTATGGCCAGTCTGTCCGGATCTTTTTTGATCGTCGGATATCTCATACGAGCACCTTCCGGAATCTGCGTGTCGTCAGCAGCACCTTGCGGGTACAGTGCTGGTCGCAACAAGGACGACACTGATCATGTAAATTATATAGCAATAATTAACTTATTCTACCGGTTGGCAGTGGCTGGATGCCGGGAGGGGGAAGCCTTGCTGTTGACAGGGGTGCAGTGGCGATGGCCGTAGAACGGAAACGGCCCGCCGGGTGAGGGCGGGCCGTTGTGGAGGTACCTGGTGGTGTGGTTCCGAGAATCAGTTCGGCAGGGACGGGAGCTCCAGCCCGACCATTTTCTGCACCATCCTCACGACCTGGCAGCTGTAGCCGAATTCGTTGTCGTACCAGACATAGAGAACGCAACGGTTCTTCTGGACGATCGTTGCGAGGGAGTCGACAACGCCCGCATGCCGTGAACCGACAAAATCGCTGGAAACGACTTCAGGCGAGTTGGTGTAGTCGATCTGGTTCTGCAGGGGTGAGTCGAGGGATATCCCCCGCAGGTAGCCGTTCAGCTGGTCGCAGTCCACCTCTGCCCCGAGTTCCAGGTTGAGAATCGCCAGGGAGACGTTGGGGGTCGGAACGCGGATGGCATTGCCGGTCAACTTGCCCGCCAGTTCGGGGATCGCCTTGGCAACGGCCTTGGCGGCGCCGGTTTCGGTGATGACCATGTTCAGCGGGGCGCTGCGGCCCCGGCGGTTATTCTTGTGGTAGTTGTCGATCAGGTTCTGGTCGTTGGTGTAGGAGTGGCAGGTCTCCACGTGGCCGCTGACGATGCCGAACTTGTCGTTGACAGCCTTGAGTACCGGTACGATGGCGTTGGTGGTGCAGCTGGCGGCGGAAAAAAGCCGCTCCTCAGGGGTGAGCAGCTGGTCGTTCACCCCTGCAACGACGTTGGGGATATCTCCCTTGCCAGGGGCGGTGAGGATGACCTTGGAGATCCCCTTGGCCTTCAGGTGACGGCCGAGTCCCTCCCGGTCGCGCCACTTGCCGGTATTGTCGATGAGGATCGCGTTGTTGATGCCGTACTGGGTGTAGTCCACATTCTCCGGCGCATCGGCGTAGATGATCCGGATCATGTTGCCGTTGGCGATAATGGCGTTTTCCTCTTCATCGATGGTGATGATACCGTTGAAGGGGCCGTGGACCGAGTCTCGGCGGAGCAGGCTGGCGCGTTTGACCAGGTCGTCGCTGCTCCCCTTGCGCACCACTGCCGCACGGATACGGAGCTTTTCGCCGCTGCCCGCCTTCTCGATGAGGATGCGGGCCAGCAGGCGGCCGATGCGGCCGAAACCGTAGAGAACGATGTCCTGCGGTTCGCTCAGGAGCGTTGCGCGACCGGTGTTGATGCCGGCGAGCTCCCGGAGTACGAACTCATCGGCACTCTGGGTTGTCTTCACTGTCTGGTAGCGGGTGGTCAACCGGCCGAGGTCGATACGGGCCGGGGCAAGGTCCAGCCGTGCAATGGCGGACAGGATAGGGAAAGAGTCGCAGGCGGAAAGCTCGCTGTCCAGGATCAGCCGGGCAAAGCGGTGTGCCTTGAGGATGTCGATCGATGAGATGTTGACCAGGGAGCGGCCATATACCGTGATGACGACGTTGTTGTTACGGTACAGATGGCCGATAAGGGGGAGCATCTGCTCTGCAAGTTCTTCCTGGGTTTGCCACTCCTTGAGATGTGCTACCTGTTTCTGAAGGTTCATGATGGGTCCTCTTTGACAGTTAAATCTCAGCTGACGAACGCCGGTTGAACGGTCGCGGCAGCCGGCAGGGTTATCTAAAACCGTTAATGATTAATATATTTACTCAGCGTAAACAAGATAAAAAGTATTAACAAATTTCCTGTGGTCTGACGGCAGGCATGAAAAAAGGGGGGATCGGTTGATCCCCCCTTTCGCATTGGCCGTTGCGGTTTGCTACTGCTTCAAGGGCTCCGCCTCCGCTGTGGGAGCAGCCAGAGGCACCCCCCGCGACCAGAGGTGCTTGCCGTACTTCCAGTAGCCTCTGACGTTGCAGAGCCGTGAGTCCTTCGAGTGATCCACCGTCACGACATTGCCGTTGATGAGCGGTTGCAGGTGCTTTGACAGGGCAGTTCCGCCTCCACCGGTCAGGACGATGGTGTCGATATCCCAGTCATCACTCCAGAGCCGGTCGACCTCGTTGGCAATAGCGGTCGCCAGTTGGCCGAAGATGAGCTCGGTGGGGGCCTTGAGGTCGTACTCCTTCCCCTTGATCTTGATCATCCCCCGTTCGACGGCGTCGTAGAGGCGATAGATTTCCACGTTGACGTTGCTTTTCTCCCGCAGTTTGCCTGCGATCATGCCGAACGCCTTGGCAATGCCGGTGTCGGTGGTGCGACTCCCCCGCTCGGAGTAGCGCATCTTGTCGGCCACGGTGAAGTCTGCCGTTTTGAAGCCCACATCGACGATGCCGATCTTTTCGTGCAGGTACCGCTTGTCCCCCAGTTCTCCCAGATCGTTCATCATGAGGTTGAACAGCGAGCCGAATGGTTGGGGGATTACCTTGACTTCGTTGATTTTGATGACCTTCTCTTCCCGTTTGCCGTTCAGGCTGGTGAGTATGACCTTGTGGTCCCCCTGGAGCACCTTGATCAAGGATTCACGATAATCGCGGTAGTAACCGATGGGGAGGCCGGTCACCAGTCCAACCGGCATGTACGAGCCGACCAGCCGCGCTGCCGCGGCAAGTGCCAGGGGTTTTGCATAGGTGCTGAAAAACTGTGACTGGTCGAGGGTGAAGGAGCGTACGTTGCTCTGGCGCTCGGCCATCTCCCCGATGAAGTAGGATTTCCCGTCCACCTCGATATGAATGTTTTCGTCAGGGGACGATTCACCCAGAATCCCCCCCTTGAACTGGATGTCGGTCGCTTCGCCGAGCAGTGATTTGAACACAAGGGTACGGGTGCCGTTTGATGCCTTGGTAAATCCGAAACCGATGTCAATAGCGAGAATTTCCATGCATCTACTCCTTGTGTCCCGGGGGTATAGGGGGGTAAGCCTTTATTAAACCGGGCAAAGATACCACCCGGTTTCAAGCGTTGTCAATATGATTGCTGCGGTCCAAGCAGCTATGAATTGACATTTAGGGTGTTGCTGCATAAGATTGCGGCATGAAGAAAATCCTCGTTGTGAGCACGTCGGACTCCTTTGTCGAAAGAAACAGCACACTCCTGCGCAGAAGCGAGTTCAGGATTTTTTCTGCATCCGATTCTTCCCAGGCGCTCGCAGCCATCAAGGAACAGGGGACGGAGCTGGTACTGGTCGATATCCACCTCGATGATATGGAAGGGGAGACATTCTGCGGGGTTGTGAGGAGTGAGACAGGGTTCGGCCCGATCAAAATCATTCTCGTCTGCAAGGATGAACCCGAGGAGTACACCAGGTTACGTGACAGTGGCGCCGATGCCCTCATCGCCAAACCGATAAAACCTTTGCAGCTGGTCAAAACGGTCGGCCAGTTTCTTACCATTCACATGGTCAGAAGCAGACGGGTGTCGTTGCGGGTGAAGGTGGCCAGCAAGAAGGAATCTGTCGAATTCTACTGCATGTCCCACAATATAAGCATCTCCGGCATGCTGATCGAGACGGAATACTTTCTCGAAGTGGGGGGCATTATCCAGTGCTTCTTCACCATTCCCGGTTCGATCCAGGTCGAAACCGAAGGGGAGGTGGTCCGTACTGCCAGGACGTTGGACGGCGCCCACCAGTATGGCATACAGTTCATTAGTCTCGACAGCTATTACCGCAAAGAGATAGATAAGTACATCGCCTCAATCGTCAGGAACGAGACCCCCCCCGATACCCTCCTGAACAGGTAGTCCCCCGCGTTTTCCCCCTACTGCAGGACAACATTGTCCACATTCGCGGTACCGGCCGCCACGGTAATCGATCTGAGAATGGTCGGCGCTCCCCTGGCTGCGAAGCTGCTGTCGTATCCTCCCTGAAGAGTAACCTCTATCGCCTTGTTCATCATGAGATGCTCGTCCAGAAGCCCGGCCGGCATCCTGATCGTGTCGCCTTGCCCTGCCGAGGCATACGCGTCGGCCATCGTCGTCGTGTACGTGGGGAGTGTCGGGGCTGCCACCATGATCCTGCGCAGGACTGCCCCGAAGTTCACGGCCAACGTGCGGTCGTAGGCGGCGGAGGGGGAGAAGTTGATGAGGCAGTTGCCGTTATAGACCGAATCGCACCCTGACCAGCCGTACAGGTATGAGCCACTGCCGGGTGCCGGGGTCAGGGTGATATACCCTGTTTCCTCGGGTGTCCTGCTGCAGTCTGCCGAACAGCTGGCATCACCGGTTGAAAAGGTCACGGACCCGTTCCCCCTGCCGAGGAAGGATATGCTCACGTTGTAGGGAGTGGTTGAGGCGACGGCAGTGCCGGTGAGCGGGACAGCGAGAGCGGTGCGGTTGGCGGCGTTCGCTGAGGTTATGGTGAGTGTATCGGTCCTGGTGCCCAGGGTGATCGGATCGACAAAGCGTACCTCGACGGTACAGCTGCTGCCGGCGGCAATGACCGGGGTCGAGCTTCCGCAGGTCCCGTACTGGGGAGCAAGCTGGAAGGGGCTGTTGACCCCTCCGGCCAGCGCCATGGAGTCGACCGTTACCGCAGCGCTTCCCGGATTGGCCAGGGTCAGGAGGGTCGAAAGATACATGACGGTTGAGTTGACCTGGATCTTGCCGAAGTCGTGGCTTGCCGGGGTCACGGTGATGCCGCCTGCTTCCCCCGAGCGGTTGAAGAGGAGGGAATAACCGGCATTGGTGCTGCTCAGGGAGAGGAGGTCGTTGCCGCTGCCGTCAAGGTCTCCCGAGGCGATGGCGGTGGGAAGGGCTCCCGTGGCGAAGGTTTCCGCTGCAGTGGCCGGCACAAAGGTCGCATCCCCCTTGCCGGCCAGAACTGACACGCTGTTGTTCCCGTTGCCCGCAACTGCCAGATCGGGGACCCCGTCCCTGTTCAGGTCAAGGGCAATAATGTCCGCGGGATTCAGGGCGGGATCGGCCGGATTCGTTATGCTCAGCGTGTTGCCGGTGCTCAAGGTGCCGCTTCTGTTCCCCTTAATGATGGAGACGGTGGCATCACTGCTGTTGAGCACTGCCAGATCTCTTATCCCGTCGTTGTCGAGATCGGCTGCAACCAGCGCAACGGGGAGGGTGCCGACAGAAATGTCGGCTCCCGGCGCAAACGTCCCGACACCGTTCCCCCTGAAAACCGTTGCTTTGCCTGCGCTGCTCCGTGATATGGCGATATCGTCGATATCGTCGCCATTGACGTCGCCGACCGCAACGGCCGAGATGGCATCCGCGGGTGACGTGCTCACGGTCCCCTGCACGGTCATTGTGCCGGTGCCGTCGTTTAGGAGTATGGAGACGGTGTTGTCGCCACTGTTGACAACGGCAAGATCGTTTCTGCTCCCGCCCCCCTTGAAATCGCCAACGGCCATGGCTTTCGGCATCGCACCCACGGCGACGTCCTGGACTATTTTGGTGAAGGAGCCGTCCCCGCTTCCCAGGAATATCGAGATGCTGCCGGCGCCGGGGTTCGATACCGCAAGATCCGTTATCCCGTCGCCGTTGACGTCGGCTGCCACGACCGACCCGGAAACTGTTGCCGCTCCCGGGTCGCCGGGCAGTGCCAGGTCACTCTGGGAGGAAAAACCGCCGCTGCCGTTGCCGAGCATGACCCGCAGATAATGGGAGGTGCCGTTGGCCAGGGAGAGTGCCATGTCCTGGTTGCCGTCCTGGTTGAAGTCCGCGAAGACGGCTGATGTGGGAACGTAAGGGGAGACAGTGGTCGTTGCTGCTGCCGTGAACGTGACGGCCCCTGCCGGCAAAGCTGCGAAGAGCGCAAGCGTGAGCGCAACAGTCCCCATTTCCGTTCGTTTCATGTCATGCCTCCCTTTTCCTTCATTATACCGGGTAACCTTGCAAAATATAAACCATTATCCGGGGTGAGAACTGCCGGTGACGTAACGTCACCACCACGTTTATAACCAGTTGCTGCCAGTGTTGTAAATATGCTACAGTTGGCGAAATTATTTCCATCCCACGGGGGTTGTATGGCGATTGCAGCGAAAGTACAGGCGTGTATCGAAGGAGCATCCTGGATCAGGAGAATGTTCGAGGAGGGGGGGCGTCTGCGCCAGCAGTTCGGAGACGAGAATGTCTACGACTTTACCCTGGGCAATCCGAACATCGACCCCCCGGCGAAATTCTATGCCGAACTGCAAGGCCTGGCCAACGCGCCCAAGCCGGGGATTCACCGCTACATGAGCAATGCGGGGTACGACGAGACCCGCGGCGCCATAGCCTCCATGCTCGCCGGAGTTTCCGGTATGGCGGTCACCGCAAGCCAGGTCGTCATGACCTGCGGCGCCAGCGGCGCACTCAATGTGGTCCTGAAGACCATACTCAACCCCGGGGAAGAGGTTATCATCCTTACCCCCCACTTCGTCGAGTACAAGTTCTACATTGACAATCACGGCGGGGTCCCCCGCGAGGTCTGGACCGACAGGGAGACCTTCCAGCTCGACATCCCGGCCATCGAGGCGGCCATCACCGACAAGACCCGGGCCCTCATCATCAACACCCCGAACAACCCGACCGGCGTCATCTATCCTGCCGAATCCCTGCGGCAGCTCGGCGAAATGATAGAGCGGAAGGAGCGGGAGCTCGAGCGACAGATCTACGTCATCTCCGACGAGCCCTATGCCCGTATCTCCTACGACGGCCATGCCGTGCCCAACATCTTCCCCTACGTCACCAACTCCATCGTGGTGACCTCCCACTCGAAGGATCTTGCCCTGCCGGGGGAGCGGATAGGGTACCTGGCCGCCAACCCGTCCATGACCCACGTCGAACTGTTCATGGAGGGGGCGATCTTCTGCAACCGGACCCTGGGGTTCGTCAATGCCCCCGCCCTCATGCAGCGTCTGGTGGCCAAGCTGCAGCACGAATCGGTCGACATCAACGCCTACCAGCAGAAACGGGACATCCTCTACGACAACCTTACCCGCCTGGGGTTCACCATGGTCAAGCCTGATGGCGCCTTCTACCTCTTCCCCAAGTCTCCCCTGGCAGATGACGTGGCCTTTGTGCGTGCCGCCCAGAAACACAACCTGCTGCTGGTTCCCGGCGCCGGGTTCGGCGCTCCCGGCTACTTCCGCGTCGCCTACTGTGTGGACATGGGGATGATCGAGCGGAGCCTCCCCGCCTGGCGGGCCCTTGCGGTAGAGACCGGCATCTGCGGTGCCAGCTGATGACGCCGACCATCCTTGTCGTAGACGACGAAGAGAGCATCCGCATGGCGCTCCAGGGGATCCTGGAGGACGAAGGGTACCGGGTGACCACGGCGAATGACGGTCTCGATGCCCTGGCAACGCTGCAGAAAGAGCTCCCCGACCTGGTGCTGCTCGATATCTGGATGCCGAGGCTGGACGGCCTGGAGACGCTGCAGCGGTTGAAGGAGCTCTATCCCGACCTGCCGGTGGTCATGATCTCCGGCCATGGCACCATCGAGACGGCCGTCAGGGCGACCAAGCTGGGCGCCTTCGACTTCATCGAAAAGCCCCTCTCCCTGGAGAAGGTGCTGGTGATCGTCCACAACGCCATCGGCATGAGCCGGCTGAAAGAGGAGAATGCCTCACTGCGCGGCATGATCCAGGAGCGTTTCGAGATGGTGGGGGATTCGGAACCGGCGCGGCTGCTGCGGGAACAGATCCGTATCGTGGCCCCGACCAGCGCCTCCATCCTGATCAACGGCGACAGCGGCACCGGCAAGGAATCGGTTGCCCACATGGTGCACCGCTTCAGTTCACGGAGCGACAAGCCGTTCGTCACCATCAACTGCGCGGCAATCCCCGAGGAGCTGATCGAGGCGGAGTTGTTCGGCTACGAAAAGGGGGCCATCCCCGGAGCCACATCCCAGCGGAAGGGGCGTCTGGAGCTGGCTGACGGCGGTTCACTGTTCCTGGGCGAGATACGGGAAATGCCCCTGGCCTGCCAGGCAAAGCTCCTCCGCGTGATCGAGCAGCACCATTTCGAGCGGGTCGGAGGGGGGCGGAGCATCGACGTCGACGTGAGGATCATGGCATCGAGCAGTTTCCCCCTGGAGGAGGCGGTGAAGGCCGGGACGTTCAGTGAACAGCTCTACTACATGCTCAATGTCGTCCCTTTCGACCTTCTTCCCCTGAGGGAACGGCGCGAGGATATCCCCGCCCTCATCGAGCATTTTCTCGAACAGTTCTGCCTCAGGGAGATGCGGGAGCGGAAGACGATCCACCCCGAAGCCGTCGAGCTGATGCAGAGCTACGACTGGCCCGGCAACATCAGGGAGTTGAAGAACATCATGGAACGCCTGGTCATCATGTCCCCCGGCAGGACCATAACCGTAGACCAGTTACCTGACGCCATCATGGAGATCCGCTCCCCCCACAAGCTCGACCATGCCCTTGAGGTGCACTCCCTCCGGGAGGCCCGGGAAGAGTTCGAGCGGGAGTTCATCATCCAGAAGCTCGACGAGAACGACTGGAACATTACCCGTACCGCCGAGGCCATCGAGCTGGAGCGGAGCAACCTGCACCGCAAGATCAGGAGCTACGGGATCGACATGAGGAGCAGGGGGGGGTAACTCCTCCCCGGTTGAGCCGCCTCGCGAGAAATCCGGCATCATCTGCCAAAAGCCCCACGGTCTTAGCCGCGGGGCTTTTGCGTTATCTGGCACCGAGGAGGGCGTTGCACCATGGGGTAGTCGTCACCATGGGGGAAAACTAAGCAAAAACAGAGTTGACAAATAGGACCTTTTTTGTCATGTTTGCCAGAGTCAACGGCGCCGCACTCCTGAGAACGGGAAATCCTCTTCGCTGTGTATCCCCTTGGACAGGAATCGTCAGAATGGTTAAAAAAGACATTCAAATCCCCCTTACAGACCTGATCACCAGCCTTTCAGACGTCATCGACCTGGTCAATCCGGCCCTGGTCAACCATCACCAGATGGTCGCCTATGCCGCCTACAACATCGCCGCGCACATGGGGTTGCCGGCCAAGCAGCGCAACGAGCTTGTTCTCGCCGGCAAGCTGCACGATATCGGCGCCCTTGCTAGCAAGGAGCGCGCCAAGACCATGCAGTTCGAACTGTCCAATCCCCAGCGGCATGCGGAGATGGGGTGGCTCCTGCTGCGCGGCTTCGAGCCCCTCAGCGGGGTTGCGGAACTCATCCGTTTCCACCATGTCCGCTGCGATGCCGGAGAGACCGGTATCACGGTATCCCCGGACGTGATGGTCGGCAGCCACATCCTGCACCTCGCCGACCGGGTAGCGGTGCTGCTGAGGAAGACCGTCAACCCCCTTGCCCAGCAAAAACGGATCTGCCGGCAGATCGTCGAGCAGTCAGGGGGGATGTTCCTCCCCCAGGTGGTCAAGGCGTTTCTCAAGCTGGCGGAAAAGGAGTATTTCTGGCTTGACCTCTGTGCCCCCTCCCTTGGCTCGTTCCTCACCCGCCGGATCACCCTGGAAACCATCGAGCTCGACCTGAACGGTCTCCTTGCCCTGTCCAACATATTTGCCAAGATCATCGACTTCAGATGCCCCTTTACTGCCACCCATTCCAGCGGCGTTGCCGCCAGCGCTGCGGCGCTGGCCAGGCTTGCGGGCTGTTCCGAGAGGGAGTGCGAAATGATGAAGGTCGCCGGATTCTTCCACGACCTGGGCAAGCTGGCGGTCCCCGCTGAGATACTGGAAAAGCCGGGCAGGCTGTCACCCCGGCAGCAGGAGATCGTCCGCTGCCACCCCTTTTACACCTACCGCACGCTGGAGCGCATCGACGACCTCTCCACCATCAACAGCTGGTGTTCGTTTCACCACGAGAGCCTTGACGGTACAGGATACCCGTTTCGCCTCACCCAGCGGAGTCTCCCCTTGGGTTCCCGGATCATGTCCGTTGCCGACGTGTTCACCGCCATCACCGAAGACCGCCCTTACCGCGAGGGGATGTCCGCTGACAGGGCTTTCGCCGTTCTTGACGAGATGGTGGCGAACGCAGCTCTCGACGGCAACGTGGTAAATCTTCTGGCCAGTAATTTCGATGAGATCAACTCCGTCCGAATCGCTGCCCAGGGGGTCACGGTCAATGAGTACCGTGACCTGCAGCACCAGCTTGTCGGTTACGCCTAGTTCGGGAATTACCCGTACATCATCCAGTAAAGGAGCAGACAATGTCGATTACGTGGAACAACAATCTTCTGACCGGTGTCGAGCTGATTGACAGCCAGCACAAGGAGCTCTTCGGCAGGTTCGATTCCCTCGTTGCGGCCTGTAACCAGGGAAAGGGGAGGGATGAGGTCATGCGCCTGCTGCAGTTCCTCGATGACTACATCAGGGAGCATTTCGCCGCCGAGGAGCAGCTGCAGATCAAGCATAACTACCCCCATTACGGCGAGCACAAGGCCCAGCACGTCAGCTTCGTCGCTGACGTCGACCGCCTGAAGAAACAGTTTCTCTCCGAAGGGGCCACCCTGCCTCTGGTGATCCAGACCAACCAGGCCCTGGTCAACTGGCTCATCCAGCATATCAGTAGCGTCGATCTCGCCTTTGCCCGGTTCATCAAGGAGAGAGCGGCATCCTGACGTGAGGGACAGCCTGCCTTTCGCTCCGGCTGTCATTCGCGGCATGACGGGAGCAGGTCGTTTCAGGGTGCCGGCGAACAGTACAGCCTGCCCGTTACCATGGGGTAAGGCTGTCTTCTTATTCTCATGCATGGAGTGTCCACGATCTTTTCGACTGTTTTGGAGCAGGCGGTTGTTGACAGCATGGGAGTAATTCAATAACCTGTTAAACTGTCTTTAATTGCACAATGTTATCCCGGGAGGAGTTATGATCCGCAGTAAACATCTCTGCAGTGCCGTGACGGTCGTTGCCCTTGTCGTGCTGCTTGCTGCCATTGCAGCGGCAGAACCGGCCGTTTTCTCCTTCGACCGTTCCTTCTACCCCTACTACCCCTCGCTCATCAAGTGGGACAAAAGCGATGTGCCCTTCACCCCGCCACAAACGTGCGGCCAGTGCCACGTGAAGCAGTTCGCCGAATGGAACGGCTCGGTGCATAACATGGCTCTTGTGGACCCGATTTACCAGGGAGAGCTGAACAAGGCGGTCAAAGCCGTGGGACACGATATCACGCGCCAGTGCGAAGGGTGCCATTCGCCCGCGGGTATGCTCACCGGGGAGATCAAGGGGGCCGGGCTGGCCGGACTGTCGCCCATGGCCCGTGCCGGCGTTTCCTGCGATATCTGTCACTCCATCAGCGGTGTGACCCACCAGCAGACACCCAGCCGGGACCCGGAAAACGGCTCCATGATCCTGTCCCCCGGTGAGAACGGGACGCCGGTGAAACGTGCTCCGTTCAAGCCGGGACCGACGTGCGGCGGCGGGTTCCACAAGTGCGAACAGACGTCGTTCCAGCTCAAGGCCGACCTGTGCGCCTCCTGCCACCAGGTGTACCACTACGACTCCCACTTCCCCCTGGAGGCGACCTACAACGAATGGAAAAGCGGTCCCTATGCCCAGCTGGACATCCTCTGCCAGGACTGCCACATGGTGGATATCAAGATGTTCCGCGAAGTTGCCGATACCTTCAGGAAACCGGAACGGGGGGACTACCGCCACTATTTCAACGGTGCCAACTACCTCCTCTCCTACCTGGGGGCCGCTGCGGCCAAAAAGGCGGGTGACACGACCCTGGCGAAACGGCTCATGTCCCAGTACGACATGGCCGTGGAGCGGTTGAAGAGCGCGGCCGACCTGGAAATATCCCCCGTCTACCGTGACGGGGCCCTGTCCGAGGTCAAGGTGCGGGTGAAGAACCTGCGTGCCGGCCACAACCTCCCCACCTCCCTCACCAACGTCCGCCAGATGTGGCTGGAGATCACCGCGAGGGACGAAACGGGCAAGGTGCTGCTGACCAGCGGAACTCTCCGCCCGGATGGCTCCCTTCCCGAGGACGTCAGGATCTTCAATTCCGACGGCATGGGCAAGGATTTCCACTTTGCGATCGACCCCTGGGTAGTGACCGCCTTCCAGCGCCACGACACGATTCCTCCCCGGGGGTACAAGGATGTCTACTACGGCATCAACCCGATTGCCGGGGTGAAACATGTGACTGTCGAGGTCAAGCTGCGCTACCGCCAGGCCGACCAGGGGGTTGCCGAGGCGCTCCTGGCCGCGGTTCCCAAGGACATCGACCTCGCGGCGCAGTATGGCCTCGACAAGGTGCCCCGGTTGCCGGTGGTTGACATGGTGGTAAAGGAGGAGAAGCTGGTGGTGAGCAAGCACTAGTCATGGCCACTGACGATATCTCCAGACTGAAGATCGACAAGCAGGCGCTCGGCCGTCGCCCGGGTGGGCGCCGGCGCAGGATTCTCCTGGTCGGCCCCGTCGTGGTGGTGCTCCTCGCCGTTATCCTCTGGAAAACGGTGCTGAGCCCGGTGATCCAGATTGAAACGGTCACCGTCACCCAGGCCTACCCCTCCCAGGCATTCACCCTCCTCAATGCCAGCGGCTACGTGGTGGCCCAGCGCAAGGCGGCCCTGGCTGCCAAGGCCACCGGCCGGCTCGACTGGCTCGGGGTGGAGGAGGGGAGCCGGGTGAAGACGGGCGAGGTCATTGCCCGCCTCGAGGGGCGGGACGCAGATGCCTCCCTTCTCCAGGCGGACGCCTCCCTGAAGGCGGCCCGGGCCCAGAGCGAGCAGGCTGCGGTGGAGTATGCCGATGCCACGAGAAACCTGAAGCGGCAGAAGGAGCTCCTGGCCCAGGGGGTGGTCTCCCAGTCGGACTACGACAGCGCCGAAGCGCGTAACGACCGGGCAAAGGCGGCGGTGGCCGCGGCCCGGGCCAACGTGAAGGTGGCGGAAGGGGCGTTGACCGGGGCTGACGTTGCTCTCGACTACACCCGCATCCGCGCCCCCTTCGACGGCGTGGTACTGACCAAGAACGCCGACGTGGGGGATATTGTCACCCCCCTTGGGGCGGCGGCCAACGCCAAGGCGTCGGTGGTCACCATTGCCGACCTGGCTTCCCTGAAGGTGGAAGCGGACGTCTCCGAGTCGAACCTGGTGAATGTCAGGGTGGGGCAGCCCTGCGAGGTCCTCCTGGATGCCCTGCCGGGGAGCCGTTTCCGTGGCGTGGTCCATACCATCGTACCCACGGCGGACCGGAGCAAGGCAACGGTGCTGGTGAAGGTGAGCTTCGTCGACCGTGACCCGCGCATTCTTCCGGAGATGAGCGCCAAGGTCGCTTTTCTTGAGCATCCGCTGAGTGCCGGGGAGCAGATCCCGAAGACCGTCGTGCCGCCGGCAGCCCTGGTCACACGCAACGGCTCCCCCTACGTCTACCTGGTCAAGGGGGAGAGGGTGGTGGAGACCGGGGTGGCCCTGGGGGAGAAGGTGGGGGACATGCAGGAGATCACCTCCGGGGTGAAGGCGGGCGACAAGGTCGCGGTGAAGCCCCTGGAGAAGCTGAAAAACGGCTCGCGGGTCAAGAGCGGGGAGAAATGACCGGGAGCACGTCGGACATACTGGTCTCCGTGAGGAACCTCTCCAAGGCCTACCAGAGGGGGAGCCAGATCGTACCGGTCCTGGAGGATATCTCCTTTGACATTCCCGCCGGCGAGTTCCTCGCCCTCATGGGGCCTTCCGGCTCGGGGAAGAGTACCCTCCTGAACCTCATCGCCGGCATCGATAAGGTCGACACCGGGAACGTGCTGATCGACGGCATCGACATAACCACCCTGGACGAAACCGAGCTGGCGGACTGGCGCTCGGGCAACGTCGGTTTCATCTTCCAGTTCTACAACCTGATCCCCGTGCTCACCGCGTTCGAAAACGTGGAACTTCCCCTCCTCCTCACCGGGCTTTCCCGCCGCAAGCGCCAGGAGCACGTGGCAACGGTTCTCTCCCTGGTCAATCTGACCGACCGTATGGACCACTACCCCTCCGAACTCTCCGGCGGCCAGCAGCAGCGGGTGGCAATCGCCCGGGCCATGGTGAGCGACCCGGCCATTCTCGTGGCCGACGAGCCGACCGGCGACCTGGACCGCCACTCGGCCGAAGAGATCCTCTCACTCATGGACCGGCTGGTGCGGGAGTTCGGCAAGACCGTCATCATGGTCACTCACGACCCCCGGGCTGCCGAGAGGGCCCACCGCATCATCCACCTGGAAAAGGGGGTCCTGGTCCCGGTCCCCCCCTCCGTCCCGTCATGTTCTACCTGAAGCTGATCATCCGCAATGCCTTCCGCCACAAGCTGCGGGCACTCCTCACCATCATCGGCGTCGCCGTCGCCATCCTGGCCTTCGGACTGCTCCGGACCCTGGTCGGTCTGTGGTACCTGGGGGTGGAGACCTCGTCGGCCACCAGGCTGGTGACGAGGAGCTCCATCTCACTGGTCTTCTCCCTCCCCATCTCCTACCGGGAGCGGATCCGCCATGTCCCCGGCGTCACCGAGGTCAGCACCATGAACTGGTTCGGCGGGGTCTACATTTCCGAGAAGAACTTCTTCCCCAACTTCGCCGTGGAGCCGGAGACCTTCCTGAAGATCTACCCCGAGTTCGTCCTCGATCCGGCCCAGAAGAAGGCGTTCCTGGCCGACCGGCAGGGGGCGGTTGCGGGGCGCAAGCTTGCGGCCAAGTACGGGTGGAAGGTGGGGGACAGGATTACCCTCAAGGGGACCATCTTCCCCGGCCAGTGGGAGTTCGTCCTGCGGGGGATCTACTCCGGCGCCCAGAAGAGCACCGACGAGACCCAGTTTTTCTTCCACTGGAATTATCTCAACGAAGTCATGCGCAAGACCATCCCCCGCCGGGCCGACCAGGTGGGTCTCTTCACTCTGGCAGTTGCCCGGCCCGATCTGGCCGCTGAGGTCTCCCAGGCGGTGGATGCCCTGTTCAAGAACTCCCTGGCCGAGACCCGTACCGAGACGGAGAAGGCCTTTCAGCTCAGCTTCGTCGCCATGACCGAGGCGATCATGGTCGCCATCCAGATCGTCTCCTACGTGGTGATCGTCATCATCATGGTGGTGGCGGCCAACACCATGGCCATGACCGCCCGGGAGCGCCTCGGCGAGTACGCCACCATGAAGAGCCTCGGTTTCCGTGGCTACCACATCGCCGGCACGGTCTTCGGCGAATCCCTTTTCATCGCCCTCCTCGGCGGTATCGTAGGGGTTATGGGGACCTTCCCGGCGGCCCATATCATCGAGACCGAGCTCTCCCAGTTCTTCCCGGTCTTCGCCATTTCGACTTCCACCATCATGCTCCAGCTGGCCTCCGCCGTCGCCGTCGGCATCGCCGCCGGGGCCTTCCCCACTTGGCGGGGGGCGACGATCCGCATCGCCGAAGGGCTGCGCCGGATCGGGTAGGGTGAGGTGGTTTGCCGTCCGTTGTCCAGAAAATGATTGATTTGACCCCATTCAGGTCGTACGATTACTCGCCGCCGCATCCTTCAGAGATGTTCCGGCAAGGCGTTTCAGCCGAAGATGAGATGACGAGAGGATCCATGTTTGACGTATTGTCAAAACCGAATGTCGCTGAACTGAAGAGGATGAAACTCTTCGCCGACGTGGCGGAGGAAACGATCGAGCGGGTGGTGGAGTCGTTCGTCATCCGTCGCCTGAAGAGCCGGGAGGTGCTGATCGCACCGGACCAGGACAATCATTGCCTCTACCTGGTACTCTCGGGCAGGCTCTGCGTCTACCTCGAGTCGACCCTGGACGAGCCGGTGAGCAGCTTCGGTCCCGGTGAGCCGATCGGGGAGCTCTCCGTGATCGACAAGCACACCACCTCTGCCTACGTGGTAGCCGAAGAGGACAGTCGCCTGCTGGTGCTCGATGAAAAACAGGTCTGGTCACTGGTGCAGGATTCCCATTCTTTCGCGCGCAACCTCCTGGTCAACCTCTCGGAGCGGCTGCGCCGGGCAAACCAGCTGATAAGCAGCAAGACGCGGGTGGAGGATTCCTACTTCGACTACGGTATGGTGGATGTCCTGACCGGGATGCACAGCCGCAGGTGGTTCGATCAGACCATTGGACGGGCCCTCAAGCGCTGCACGATCCCGGGCAGTCCGTTTGCTGTCCTCATGGCGGATATCGACAACTTCAGGGAGTACAACGAGCGCTATGGGCGCATCTTCGGTGACATGGCCCTCAACAAGATCGCCCGTACGATACTGGAGCACCTGCGGGCCACCGAGATGGCGGCCCGTTACGAGGAGGACCGCATGCTGGTGATGCTGCCCGAGACCGACCTGCAGCAGGCCCGGAATGTCGCCGAGCGGCTCAGGTACACCGTGATGTACACGGACATCCCCGCACCCGGCGGTCGGCTGCTCCCCCCCCTGACCATCTCAGTGGGGATCTCCCAGGCATCTGCGGAGCAGACGGTGGACGATCTCCTGCATGACGTGATGGTTGCCCTGAAGAGGGCCAAGGATATGGGGCGTAATTTCGTTTCCGATTGATGCTGCCGGCATTGACAAAGGAGTGGAGGATATGAAAGCGGGCTGGTTTGTGCGCGGCGATATCGACGGATTTTTCGGCCTGTTCGTCGACAACCTGTTGCAGCTGATGCTGATCGCCGTGCTCTGCGTCCAGGTGTGCGGCATGCCGCCGGAGCTGGTCTATGGCCGGATCATGCCCGGGGCGGCCCTCTCCATCCTCTTCGGCAACGCGTTCTACACGTGGCAGGCGCGACGCCTGGCGATCCGGACGGGACGGACGGATGTCACCGCGCTCCCCTACGGGATAAACACCGTCAGCCTCATCGCCTTCGTCTTCCTCATCATCGCACCGATCTACTTCGAGACGAAGAACCCGCAGCTCGCCTGGCAGGCAGGGCTGTTTGCCTGCCTGGCCAGCGCCCTGCTGGAGTGTGTCGGCGCCTTCGTGGGAGACTGGCTGCGCCGCCATACCCCCCGGGCGGCTCTTCTCTCCTCCCTGGCCGGCATTGCCATCACCTTCATCTCCATGGGGTTCGTGTTCCAGATCTTTGCCATGCCGGCGGTTGCCCTGGTGCCGGCGCTGTTCGTGATCACGGTCTACGGGGGGCAGGTGAAGCTCCCCCTCGGGCTTCCGGGTGGTTTCATCGCCGTCCTGCTGGGGGTGGCCATGGGGTGGGTCCTCCGCTGGTGCGGCTACCCGTTTTTCCAGCCGGTCCAGGAGACGTACCGGTTCGCCCTCCATCTTCCGACGACGTCCGTCAGCGACATGCTTGCCTTCCTGGCCAACGGCCAGGGGTGGAGGTACTTCTCCGTCATCTTCCCCATGGCGCTCTTCAACGTCATCGGTTCCCTCCAGAACCTGGAGAGCGCCGAGGCGGCCGGCGACCGGTACGATACCCGTTCCTCCCTGCTGGTGAACGGCTTCGGCTCCATCGTCGCGGCCTGTCTGGGAAACCCGTTCCCGACCACCATCTATATCGGCCATCCCGGCTGGAAGGCCATGGGGGCCCGGTGGGGGTACTCGCTCCTGAACGGGGTGGTGATCACGGGGCTCTGCCTGATCGGCGGGGTAACCCTCGTCCTCAGGGTCGTACCGATGGAGGCGATGATCGGCATCCTCCTCTGGGTCGGGCTGATCATCACCGCCCAGGCGTTCCAGGAGGTCCCGAAGAAGCACAGTGCGGCCGTGGCCCTCGGCATCATGCCGGCCCTGGCGGCGTGGGCCCTGCTGCTGGTGGAGACGGCGCTGCGCAAGGCGGGCGCCAGCCTGTACGATGTTGCCCCGAAGTTCGGCGGCGACCTGTACGTCTACGGCATCATCTCCATGAGCCAGGGGTTCATGCTCACCTGCATGGTCCTCTCCGCCATGATGGTCTTCGTGGTGGAACGGCAGTTCCTCAGGGCCGCGATCTGGACCGGCGTCGCCTCCGTCTTCTCCTGGTTCGGCATCATCCACGCCTATGCGCTGACCCCGACAGGGGTCCAGAACCGCTTCGGATTCGGCGCTGCCAGGTCTTATGCGCTCGCCTACCTGATCGCGACGCTGCTCATGGTCGCGCTCCACTACTACAACCGCGGCAGGGAGTCCGAGAGCACGGGGATCGTCGCCTGATGATCGCCCGGTGACGGAGTCCGCTGCCGTTTATACAGAAAGGAAAACCTATGAGTACGTTGCCCCCCTGTCCCCATTGCAGTTCAACCTACACCTATGAAGACGGGGAGCTGTTCGTCTGCCCGGAATGCGCCCATGAATGGAGCGGCCAGGGGGGGACGGAGGCCCCGGAGCAGAGCCCCGTCGTGCGCGATGCCTTCGGCAACCTGCTCAGTGACGGTGACACGGTGACGGTCATCAAGGACCTGAAGGTGAAAGGGGCATCGACGCCCATAAAGGTCGGCACCAGGGTGAAAAACATCCGCCTCGTGGAGGGGGACCATGACATCGACTGCCGGATCGACGGGTTCGGCGCCATGCAGCTCAAGTCGGAGTTCGTGAAAAAGGCGTAGGGGAGGATGGCGGATGCCGTCGCTCCTGCCTGTAACGACAACGCCCCGCCGGGATATCCGGCGGGGCGTTTGTGTGTGGTGCGGTGTGACCTAGTTTTCCGGCAGCTTGGCCGGGTCCTCGGTGGCGGCCTTCTTGAAGTTCCTGATGCTGCTCCCCAGGGCCTGGCCGATCTGGGGGAGTTTCCCGGGGCCGACGACCACCAGGAGTATGGCCAGGATGATGATCATCTCCGGCATGCCAATTCCAAACATGTTGTCTCCTTTGCGCCCTTGTCAGGCGGCTTTTTTTAGTACGGCAACTCCGTCCGCTGCGAGTTCGTCGATGATGATCCCGGCAACGTCGTCAAGCTTCGGCCGGACGACCGGCGAGAGCTGGTCGCTGGCGTCCAGGGAGGCGGGGAGGACCCCCAGGAGGGTGACCTTCTCCGGGCAGAACCCCCGGATCTCGCTCATCAGCAGGGTCTCCTGAATGCCGATCTGGTGGGGGGAGAGCTTCACCGGGATCCCCCCCAGCATGATCTCCTCCTTCTCGTAACGGCGCAGTTCCCCCGGCGCACCCTGTCCCTCGATGACATCCAGGATGTAGATCCGCTCCGCCTCCTCGAACTTGTGGGTCACCATGATCCCCAGGGTGCCGCCGTCGTACAGCTCCACCTCCTCGGGGAAGTCGTAGTTCGCCTCCAGGTGCCTGATGGCGTGGACCCCGAACCCCTCGTCGCCGAGGAGCAGGTTGCCGGCTCCAAAAATCAATGTCTTCATAATGTCTTCCCTTATTTAGCCTTTTCCCACTAACGTCCGATTTCGAGTCGAGGTCAAGGAAGGGGAGCGACCACGCGGAGGCGTAGCAGCGCTACGCCGCACAAGATGGTCGCGAATCCTGACGCCGAGATCGGCCGAAAGCGGCCGTTATTCTACAGAACTTTGACCTTCGTAATTTCCTTCCCCTCCGGGTCGATGGTATGCACCGCACAGGCGATACACGGATCAAAGGAGTGGATCGTCCGGAGCACCTCCAACGGCTTTTCTTCCTGGGCCACCGGGTTGCCGATCAGTGATGCCTCGTAGGGGCCCATGTTCCCCTTCTCGTCCCGGGGGGAGGCGTTCCAGGTGGAGGGGACGACGGCCTGGTAGTTCTTGATCTTCCTGTCCTCGATGACCATCCAGTGGGAGAGGGTGCCCCGGGGCGCCTCGTGGAAGCCGACCCCCTTGTACTCGCCCTTGGGGATCTCGGTGTGGTTGGCGTAGGTCTTGTCACCCTTGCCCAGGTTGGCGACCAGCTTGTCCAGGTAGTCCAGGGACATGTCGGCCAGGAGGTGGGCCCGGATGGCACGGGCGCCCAGGCGCCCCATGGTGGAGTGGAGGTCCTTGACCCCGACGCCGATCTTCTGGCAGGTGGCGTCCACGAGTTTCTTCACCCTGGGGTTGCCGGTGGCGTAGGCGGCGAAGAGCTGGGCCGGCGGGCCGACCTGGACCGGTTTCCCGTCGAAGCGGGGGGATTTGCACCAGCTGTACTTCCCGTTCTCCTGGAAATCGGTGTACTCCGGCTTGGTCTCGCCTTCCCAGGGGTGGTGAGTTGCGGAGCCTTCGTACCAGGCGTGGGCCACCCCCTCGCTGATGTTGTTGATCAGGTACTGGTCCTGGTGGGTGGTGATCGGCTTGAAGGTCTTCAGATCGCCGCCAAAGAAGACCCCGCCGCTGAGGCCGAACTGGGTGTTCTTCGTATCCTCGGGGAATTCGGGGACCGCCAGGTAGTTGGTGACCCCGGCGCCGTACTTGAACCACTCCTTGTAGGCGGAGGCGATGGCGACCATGTCAGGGTAGTAGACCTTCTGCACGAAATCCCGGGTCTCCTCCATGAGGGTGCGCAGGTAGGCGATCCGCTCCATGTTCAGGGTGGTCATGTTCTCCAGGTTGACCGCCGTGGCGACCCCCCCCACCACCAGGTTCTGGATGTGGGGGTTCTTGCCGCCGAGGATGGCGACGGCCTGGGCCGCCTTGCGCTGGTAGTCCAGGGCCTTCAGGTAGTGGGCCGTGGCGATGAGGTTGATCTCCGGCGGCAGCTTCATGGCCGGGTGGCCCCAGTAGCCGGAGGCGAAGATCCCCAGCTTGCCGCCGGCGACGAAGGCCTTCAGCTTGTCCTGGACCGCCTTGAACTCCTTTTCCGAGTTGCCCGGCCAGTCGGAGATGCCCTGGGCGATGCTGGCGGCCTTCTTCGGGTCGGCCTTGAGGGCTGAGACGATGTCCACCCAGTCCAGGGCGGAGAGGTGGTAGAAGTGGACGATGTGGTCCTGCACCGAGTGCTGGGCGATCATGATGTTCCTGATGTACTGGGCGTTGAGAGGTACCTCGACCTTGAGGGCGTTCTCCACCGAACGGATGGAGGAGATGGCGTGGACCGTGGTGCAGACGCCGCAAAAGCGCTGGGCCAGGGACCAGGCGTCCTGGGGGTCTTTCCCCTTGAGGATGGTCTCGATGCCGCGCCACATCTGGGCCGAGGACCAGGCCTTGGCAACCTTGCCGCCGCTTACTTCCACGTCGATGCGCAGGTGACCCTCGATACGGGTGATGGGATCCAGGGTGATTCGTTTGGACATGTATGTTCTCCTGTTTGTTATGAAATGTTTCCACTTTGTCGGAGGGAAGCGGGCGGGGCTTCCCCTCCGAAAAATCTACAATTGCGCCACTATTGTTGCGTTCCGCGGGCTGCGTTGCCCCGGAGCCTGAGTGCCGGTCAGTGGCTGCGGTGCTTGTAGCCGTACATTTTTCTCCGGGAAAGCCCCGCCCGCTTCGGCACCTTTTTCCCTATTTCCCCGCGTGCACCGCACCGTGGGGAATATCGGCGTGTGCCTGTGATGAACCGTTGCCGCCGTGGGCCGCATGCTTGGGATTGGGCAGGACCGGGAAGAGTTTCACCAGCACCTGGTACCCCAGGAGTTCCAGGGCGATGACCCCGACGGTGATCATCAGTTCGGCGAAGGAAGGGAAGTAGTGCCACCCCTGGCCCGGGTTGAAGCCGATCAGGTAGACGTTGAAACGGTAGAGAGCTCCGCCGAGAACCATCATGCTGGCGGTGATGAAGAGCCAGCGGGGGGAGCGGCGCATGCGGGGGCTGAAGAGGATCATGGAGCCGACGGCGATCAGCAGGAACTCCAGGAGGAAGAAGCAGGAGTAGAAGTCAAACTTGAGCGCGTTGCCGATCTGTCCCCGGTAGGCCAGGTCCCCGACTCTGACGCAGAGCCAGATGACGGTGAGCCAGGGGATGATGTTGGAGAGTCCGGAGAGCTCCTTCAGCTCGATGGGGCGCTTGAAGGCCGAGGCGGAGATGATCGACTCCAGGATGACGATGGCATAGCCGATGTAGATGCAGTTGATCAGGAACAGAAGCGGCAGGAAGCCGGTGTGCCACAGGGGGTTGAGCTTGGTGGCGGCGATCAGTAGCAGCGACCCGAGGGACGACTGATGCATGGTCGGCAGGGTGATCCCCAGGACGATGAAGAAGACCAGCACCTTGTCCAGGCGGGGACGGAGCCATGCTGCGGAGGAGCGGACCCATTCCAGGCCGGAGGCCAGCTTGTCCTCGTCGGGCACCAGGCGGGGGTGGAGCCAGTCCGCCACCTTGCGGATGGTGACCCCGCGGCTGTTCTCCAGGGACCAGAGAACCGCCGGCAGGAACTCGATGACCAGCACCAGGGTGTAGGTCATGACGCAGAGGGCGACCTCGAACATGGCGGAGTTGATCTGCCAGCGGGAGGGGATGAAGAAGCCGTAGGAGTTCCAGTAGCGTCCCAGGTCGACGACGACGGAGAAGCCTGCCAGGCCGTAGCCGAACAGGGAGGTGAGGAGGGCCGAGCGGATCAGGGGGTGGAACTTCATGTGGTTGCGGATGTAGATCAGGATCGCCACGGCATAGCCGCCGCAGGCGATGGCGGTGCCGGTGGCCACGTCGTAGGCGATCCAGATCCCCCAGGGGTAGCCGTCGCTCATGTTGGAGACGGCGCCGATCCCCTTGACGTAGCGGACGCCGATGAAGAAGAAGCCGATCAGTACCAGGGCAAGGAGGACGAAGAAGGATTTGGTGAAGATCTTTCCTTCCAGTCGGATGAATTCGTCATGATGTCCGGCCATTACTTGTGCTCCTCCCCGTGTCCGTGGTTACCGTCTGCGGCGGCGTGCCCGTTTGTATCCTGCTTCTTCTGGTTCTTCAGTGCGATGAAACAGAGGGTGCTGTAGAGCGCCACCGGGGCGACGAACCCCTTGTAGATGGTGTGCTGGATCTTTTCCGAGAACTCCGCCGGAGCGTTTTCCGGCAGGATGGGGAGCCCCAGCTTGTTGAACGGCACACCGGCCAGGTAGAGGTGGTTGGTCCCTCCCAGTTCGTGCTCGCCGTAGACGTGCTGAAGATAGCGTCCCGGGTTCTCCTTCAGGCGGGTATGGGCAATTTCCAGCAGTTCCTTCCGCTTGCCGAAGGTGATTGCCCCAACGGGGCAGGTTTCGGCGCAGGCGCAGATCCCCTTTTCCTTCAGGTTGGTGTTCTTGCAGAGGTCGCACTTGACGATCTGGGGGATGGTCTTCTCCCACTGGAATTTGGGGATGTTGAAGGAGCAGCCCACCTGGCAGTAGCGGCAGCCGATACAGGTGTCCTTGTTGTAGTCGACGATGCCGGTCTGTTTGTCCTTGGTCATGGCGCTGACCGGGCAGACGGAGACGCAGGACGGCTTCTGGCAGTGCATGCAGGAGTACTTGACGTACGACCAGGTGCTGTCCGACTCCTTGTAGAGCTTGATCAGGGTGCGGGTGCTTCCGGAGAGATCCTGGGGGGCATCCCAGAGGCCGTCCTGGTCGAAGGGTGCCTTCTCGTAGGAGAGGGAGCCGAAGTCACCGTTCACCCGCTTGCAGGCGGTCATGCACGCCTTGCAGCCGACGCACATGGTGGCGTCGTAGAGCATCCCCAGGGCCTCGTTGTTGACCCCCATCTGCTCCGATGCCTGGCAGACACCCCCTGCGGTTGCCAGCAGGGTGGCGCCCCCCAGGCCGATGGTCTTGAGAAAGGTTCGCCGTGTCTGCTTACTCATCCTTCGTCTCCTCCTCGCCGTGGTCGCCGTCCTTCGGGAGTTTCTTCGCCAACATGGCTCCGGCGCCGAGTGCCGCGCCGGCAGCGAGGCCGAGAACGCCGGTGGTGAGCGGATCGGCACCTTTTCCCTTGTCCTTCAGGTTGACCGGTGCATAGGTGTCCGGCGGCGTGGGGAGGTGGATCTGGACCTTTTCGGCAATCGCCTTCTTGAAGAGGATGTCCGGTTCGGTGCAACCGATGCAGGGGTGGCCGACGGAGACCGGCCAGACACCGGTGTCGTTGAAGCGCTGCACGGAGCAGTTGGCAAAGGTCTCGGGTCCCTTGCAGCCGAGCTTGTAGAGGCAGTACCCCTCGGCATGGGTCGGATCGCCGTACTTGAGGGCGAACCGGCCGGCGTCGAAGTGGGGACGGCGCTCGCAGTGCTCGTGGATCTTCCGGCCGTAGGCGAACTTGGGACGGCCCAGTGTATCCAACTCGGGAAGCTTCTTGAAGGTGAGGAAGTACATCACCGTGGAGAGGAAGTTGTAGGGGTTCGGCGGGCAGCCGGGGATGTTGATGATCGGCTTGTCCTTGACGATGTCCCTGACCCCCACGGCCCCGGTCGGGTTGGGGGCGACGGACTGGATGCCGCCGTAGCTGGCGCAGGTGCCGATGGGGATGATGGCTGCCGCCCCTTCGGCCAGGGTGCGCAGGGTCTCCAGGGAGGTCTTGCCCGATACCTTGCAGTAGATGCCGTTGTCTTTGGTCGGGATGGCTCCTTCCACCACCAGGATGTATTTCCCCTTGTTGGCCGTCATGGAGTCGTGGAGCGACTTCTCGGCCTGGTGACCGGCGCCCGCCATGAGGGTTTCATGGTAGTCGAGGGAGATCATGTCCAGGATGAGGGTTGAGATGGTGGGGTGGGTGGAGCGGAGGAGCGATTCGGAACAGCCGGTGCACTCCTGGAAATGGAGCCAGATGACGGCGGGATTCTGGTTCGTTTCGACCGCCTCGGCAATTTTCGCGTGCATGGCGAAGGGGAGACCCATCATGGCCGTCACGGTCACGCAGGTCTTGAGGAAGTCCCGGCGGGTCACGCCATCGCAGATAATATCGTCGTCTTTCTTCATGTTCCTCCCTTTCATGGTAACGTGCGAACCGCTCCGTGTGCTGCAGCAGTCGCACAGATATAGTATCGCCGCGTATACAGCAACACCCTTGCCAAGATTTAATGATAGGTTGCAATGTTGTAATATGTTGAAATCGTGGAGAAATGATCGCGATGGTTTTCGGTGTGTGCCACTTTGTCCCAAATTGTCTTGCGTCCTTTTGTCCTGATATGTATCATTTTGTCCATATCGGAAGGGGGACGGTGCGTGGCAAAACCGAGGATTCTCATCTGTGACGACGAGGCGGAAATTCTTCGTTATCTGCAGAAACTGCTGGGGGGCAAGGGGTACGACGTGGAGACCTTCACCTCCGGCGGCGCTCTTCTCCATCGCCTGGAGACGGGTGGCGGCGGGGACGTTCTCCTGCAGGATGTCCGGATGCCGGACATGGACGGCCTGGCCGTGTTCAGCCGGGTCAAGGAGCTCCGTCCCGGCCTGCCGGTCATCATCATGACCGCCTACGGCTCCATCGATTCGGCCGTCGAGGCGATCAAGCAGGGGGCCTACGATTACATAACCAAGCCGTTTCCCAAGGAGAAGATCCTGGGAGTCCTGGAAAACCTTTTCGAGCGGGAGCAGCTGCTCCAGGAGAACCGGCAGCTGAGGGACGAGCTCCATGGCACGTCGACCGGCTCCCTCGTCTTCCGCAGCCGCACGTTCCGCGAGGTGTACGATTTCACCCTGCAGGTCGCCGCCAGCGAGAGCAACATCCTCATCCTCGGCGAGTCCGGCACCGGCAAGGAGCTTATCGCCTCGACGGTCCATCATTCCAGCCCCCGGCGCGGTGCCCCCTTCTACTCCATCAACTGTGCCGCCCTGACCGAAACGCTCCTGGAAAGCCAGCTCTTCGGCCATGTGCGCGGGGCCTTCACCGGCGCCTTCGCCACCCAGAAGGGTATCCTGGCCGAGGCGGACGGCAGCACCCTGTTTCTCGACGAGGTGGGGGACATGAGCCTGGCCGTGCAGGCAAAACTGCTGCGGGTCATCCAGGAGGGGGAATTCATCCCGGTGGGGAGCACGCGCCCCAAGTCGGTGGATATCCGCTTCGTCGCCGCCACCAACAAGGACCTGGAGAAAGAGATCCAGGCGGGGCGCTTCCGGGAGGATTTCTACTACCGTCTGAACGTCATCACCATCAACCTGCCGCCGCTGCGCCAGCGGCCCGAGGATATAGAGCCCATGGCCCGGCATTTCCTTAACCGGTTCGCTTCCCGGATGAAGAAGGAGGTCACCGACATCTCCCCCGAAGGGGTACGTCTTCTCACCACATACCACTGGCCGGGGAATGCCCGGGAACTGGAGAACGTCATGGAGAGGGCCGTCATCCTCGCCCGCGGCACAACGATCACCCCTGACGTGCTGCCGATGCGCGGTCCAACGCCGCTCCAGCCCCAGGTGCCGGCAGGGACGAACGTCTCCCTCGAGTCCCTCGAACGGGAGCACATCAGGCAGGTCCTCGCTGCCAACAATTTTCACAAGAGCCGTACTGCCGAGATTCTCGGCATTTCCCGCAAGACCCTCGACCGGAAGATCGTCGAGTACAATCTTGCCGTGCCGCTCTAGGGGGGCCGCGTGATCATCCGCCGCCGTTTCCCCATCAGGGAGAAGCTGACCATTGCCACCGTGCTCCCCCTGCTGATCGCGATCTTCATCTGCAGCCTGATCGGTTTTTTCATCCTCGTTGCCAAGATCGGCACCCAGGCCCAGGAAAAGGTGCGGAGCGACCTCAATGCCGGCCGGGAGATCTACCAGAACGAGATCGACCATCTCCATGACGTGGTCCGGTTTACCGCGACCGCCCCGTACATGGCCCAGGCCCTGGCTTCGGGGAGCCGCGAGCAGGTCGCCGGCGTGCTTCGTCCCCTGATGAAGAGCGAGCAGCTGCATATCTTCACCGCCGTCGATGCCCGGGGAACGGTGCTGTACCGGGCACGCAACCCGGAGGCCTTTGGGGACGACATCTCCCGGGACCTGCTCGTGAACAAGGCGATAGCAGGCAAGGAGATCTCGGGGACCACGATCATCCCGGCGAGCCGGCTTCCCCTGGAGGGGGCCGACCTGGTTCGTCAGGCGGTCATCAGGGTTATCCCGACACCCATGGCAAAGCCGGCCAGACGTGATGTGGAGCGTGCCGGCATGTTCATGGTGGCGGCCACACCGGTGAAGGACAGCGCCGGGAATGTGGTCGGCGCTCTCATGGGCGGGGTGCTCCTCAATAACAACAATGCGCTGGTCGACCGGATTCGCAAGGTGATCTACGAAGGGGGGAAGCAGGACGATTCGGCCGGGGGTGGTTCCACCATCTTCCTCAACGACCTGCGCATCGCCACCACCATCCAGACCCCGGAGCGGAGGCGGGCCATCGGCACCACGCTCTCGTCGGAGGTCTACAACCGGGTCGTGATGATGAAGGAACGGTGGATCGGCCGGGCCTTTGTCGTCAACGAATGGTACTTCAGCGGTTACGAGCCCATACTCTCCCTCGAAGGGGTCCCCATCGGCGCCCTCTACGTCGGGATGCTGGAAAAGCCGTTTACCCGCCTGAAGATGAACATGACCTTCCTGGTTATCGGGGTCCTCATGTTCGGCGCCGTCATGGGGATCGGGGTGGCAAACATGGCGAGCGTGCGCCTGGCCCGTCCCATCAAGGAACTGGAGGAACTGGCCGGCAGGGTGGCTGCGGGAGAACGGGGGGTGGCCATCGAAAGCAACAGCGAGGACGAGATCGGCGACCTGGCCGATGCGTTCAACCGGATGTCCTCGGCCCTGACCCGCCAAGATGAGGAGATCAGGGGGCTGAACAGGGGCCTGGAGCAGAAGGTGCAGCAGCGGACCGCCGAACTCGAGGAGAAGAACGCCCTCCTGGTGCAGACCCAGCAGGAGCTGGTCCGGGTGGAGAAACTCGCCGCCATCGGCGAACTGGCTGCCGGCGTGGCCCACGAGATCAACAACCCCCTGGCCATCATCCGCGGCAATGCGGAGCTTTTGCAGATGTCCCTGCCGGACGATTCATCCCAGCAGGAAGAGATCGGCATCATCTCCCGGCAAGTGGGGCGGATGGAGCGGATCGTGGCCAACCTGCTCAGGTTTGCCCGCCAGGAGCGCAAACGGATCGGACCGGCGCCGGTCAATACCATCCTCGACGAGATCCTCGCCCAGGTGGGGCACCAGATCCCCCTTGAGGGGTATACTCTGGAGAAAAGGTTCTGCGGCGGTGAGCTGGTGATCCTGGCCGATGGTGACCAGTTGCGGCAGGTTTTTACCAACATCGTCGTCAACGGCCTGCAGGCGATGCCGGCAGGCGGCACCCTCTCGGTCACGACCCGTGCGGATGCAGCCAGGGGGGTCTGTGAAGTGATGATTTGCGACAGCGGTGTGGGGATCCCGGCGGAAAACCTGGGGCAGATTTTCAACCCCTTCTTCACGACCCGCGGAGACGGGACCGGTCTGGGGCTTTCCGTCTCCTACGGCATCGTCAGGGACCATGGCGGCGACATCGTCGTGGAGAGCTCGCCCGGGAAGGGGAGCTGTTTCCGGGTCACCCTGCCGCTGGATCTTGCCAATACCAGTTCCGGCGCATCGGCGGAACAATACTCCGGGAGTTGACGCCATGCCGATCCCCGTCTCCTACAGTTTCCGCAATCTCTGGACACGGCGCCTGACCACGGTGTTGACAGCCTCGGGGATGGCGCTGGTGGTGTTCGTCTTCGCCGCGACCCTGATGCTGGCCGAAGGCCTGCAGAAGACCCTGGTGGAGACCGGCTCGCCCGACAATGTGGTGGTCATCCGCAAGGCGTCCCAGTCGGAAGTGCAGAGCGGGGTGGAGCGGTTGCAGGCATCCATCGTCGAGAGCCAGCCGGAGGTGGCCATCGGTGCCGATGGCAGGGCACTTCTCGCCAAGGAGCTGGTGGTGCTGATAAACCTGAACAAGCGGGGGACGAGCAAGCCGGCCAACGTCGTCATACGCGGAATTTCCCCTGCTTCCCTGGCCCTGAGACCCCAGGTCCGCCTGGCCGAGGGGCGGATGCCGCGGCCCGGTTCCACTGAGATCCTGGCCGGCAGGAGTATTGCCCGCCGCTTCGAGGGGGCGGGCATCGGCGAGCATCTCCGCTTCGCCATGCGCGACTGGACCGTGGTCGGCATCTTCGACGCAGGTTCCACGGGCTTCTCCTCCGAGATCTGGGGGGATGCGGAGCAGCTGATGCAGTCGTTCCGCAGGCCGGTCTACTCGTCGGTGACCTTCAGGTTGAAGGACCCCTCCCGGTTCGACGGATTGAAACAGCGGCTGGAGACGGACCCGCGGCTGACCGTCGAGGCCAAGCGTGAGACGAAGTACTACCTCGACCAGTCGGAAGCCATGGCCAAGTTCCTGCGCATTCTCGGCCTGACCCTGACCATCATCTTCTCCCTCGGTGCGGTGATCGGCGCCATGATCACCATGTATGCCGCCGTTGCCAACCGGGTGACGGAGATCGGCACGCTCCGGGCCCTCGGTTTCAAGCGGAGAAGCATCCTCGGGGCATTCGTGATGGAGTCGCTCTTTCTCGGATTTCTCGGGGGTATACTGGGGGTTGTGTCAGCATCCTTCATGCAGTTGATCACCATTTCGACCATGAACTGGCAGTCGTTCGCCGAGCTGGCCTTCTCGTTTACCCTGACCCCCGGGATCATAGTCAAATCCCTGGGCTTCTCCCTAGGCATGGGGCTCGTCGGCGGCATCCTGCCCGCATTCCGTGCCGCGCGCATGGAAATCGTCGAGGCTCTGCGGGCGACGTGACCCTCACGCAGTGATACCACCTGAAAGGTAATGATCCCATGTTCAACATTCACAAGCGGAGCGAACTGATTGTCCTGCTGATGCTCGTATCGTCACTGGTGCTCTATGGCGTGGATTACCTGGTTTTCGGCCAGGCACGTGAAATCGGCTTCGGCCTCCTCGGCAATCTCGCCTTTCTCCCCATTTATGTCCTTTTCGTGACCCTGATGATCGAACGTCTGCTGAAGGAGCGGGACAAGGAGGCGTTGCGACAGAAGATGAACATGGTCATCGGGGTCTTCTTCAGCGAAGTGGGGACCGTGCTGCTGCGCGACGGCTTCGCGTTCCTGGTGGACAAGGAGCAGCTCTCCGAGCGGGTGCGCATATCACCATCATGGACCGATCGGGAGTTCAGAGAGCTGGCGGCATTCCTCGACGGAAGCCAGCTGCAGATGAACAGTTCGCTCTGCGACCTGGGGGAGCTGAAGGGGTTTCTCGTCAGCCGGCGGAATTTCCTCCTCGGCCTGCTGGAAAACCCGAATCTCCTGGAGCACGACGGCTTCACCGACCTGCTCTGGGCCGTGTTCCACCTGCTTGAGGAGCTGGAGGCGCGAAGCACCCTGGTCGGGCTTCCCCAGTCCGACCTTGACCACCTCTCCGGAGATATCCGCCGGGCCTATACCCATCTCCTCTCCCAGTGGGTCATCTATCTCAGGCACCTCAAGGAAGATTACCCCTATCTTTTTTCCCTGGCGGTGCGGAACAATCCCCTGAATCCCGAGGCGCGGGTGGTCATCGGGTCGTGATCGTGAACGGGACCGGTGCGGCTTTTCCCGCGGTGTCCGCCCCCGCAGCGGCTCCCCGCCGGGGCGCAAAACTGTTGCCTTTTCTCCTGCCATGCTATAGATTAACCCGCTTGGCACCCACGTTGGCAGGCACTTTCCAGCGGATTCACGGAGGAGTAGAAAATGTCGCTTCTTGACCTGCGCAATTCGATTGACAACATCGACGATCGTATTCTCGAACTGCTCAACGAGCGGGCCCGCTATGTCATGGAGGTCGGCCGCCTCAAGCAGGCCGAAAGCCGTGATTTCCATGTGCCGAGCCGCGAACGGGAGATCTATGAACGGCTGACCGCCGCGAATCCCGGACCGTTTCCCAACGAGGCGGTGCGGAGCGTCTTCCGGGAAATCATCTCCGCCTCCCTCGCCCTCGAAGCCCCCATGCGCGTGGCGTTCCTCGGGCCCAAGGCCACCTTCTCCCATCTTGCGGCCATGCAGCAGTTCGGCCTCGCCGCCGAGCTGGTCCCCCAGAAGTCCATCCCGGCAGTGTTCGAAGAGGTGGAGAAGGGGCGGGCCCTCTACGGCGTGGTCCCGGTGGAAAATTCCACCGAGGGTGTCGTCTCCCATACCCTGGACATGTTCATGGAGAGCGAGCTGAAGATCAGCGCCGAGGTGCTGCTGGAGGTCTCCCACTTCCTCCTCTCCAAGACCGGTCGCATGGAGGACATCAAGAAGGTCTATTCCCACCCCCAGCCCCTGGCCCAGTGCCGTAAATGGCTGGAGGACAACCTCCCCCACATCCCGGTGGTCGACGTTGCCTCCACGACCCTGGCGGCCCAGATCGTCAGCGAGGACTACTCCGCCGCGGCCATTGCCAGCGAATACGCCGCGTCGGTCTATGACCTGAAGGTGGTGAGGGAGCGGATCGAGGACCAGGTGAACAACTTCACCCGGTTTCTGGTGATCGGCAAGAAGATCGCCGACGCGGGGAGCGATGACAAGACCTCCCTCATGTTCGCCGTCAAGGACGAGCCGGGGATCCTCTACCGGATGCTGGAGCCGTTCGCCAGTCGCGGGGTCAACCTCTGCAAGATCGAGTCCCGGCCGATGAAGAAGAAGGCCTGGGAGTACATCTTCTTCCTCGACCTGGTGGGGCATATCTCAGATACCAACGTCCAGGCTGCGGTGGAGGAGCTCAAGGGATACTGCCAGTTCGTGAAGCTGCTCGGCTCCTACCCGAGGGCCAAATAACATGCCACTGATCAATCGTCTTGCCATCGTCGGCGTCGGCCTCATCGGCGGCTCCCTGGCCCGTATCCTCCGGGAGCAGGGGGAGGTGGGGGAGATCGTCGGCATCGGTCGTGGTGCCGCCAATCTGCAGCGGGCCGTGGAGCTGGGGGTCATTGACCGCTACGAGCACGAGCCCGCTATCGGGGTTGCCGGCGCCGATATGATTTTCCTCGCCACGCCGGTCTGCACCATCGCCTCCATCACCGCTGAAATCGCCCCGTTTCTGGCGCCGGGTGCCATCGTCACCGACGGGGGGAGCGTCAAGGAAGAGATCGTGGCGGCCTGCGAGCCGCTCATGCCGCCGGGGCGCCACTTCGTTGGCGGCCACCCCATCGCCGGCACGGAGAAGTCCGGTGTCGATGCTTCCTTTTCCACCCTCTACAGGGGGAAGCGCTGCATCATCACGCCGACGGCCACGACCGACGCGAAGGCGCTGGAAAAGGTGAGCAGGATGTGGCGGATCGCCGGTAGCGAAGTGGTGCTGATGGACCCGGTGAAACACGACAAGGTGGTGGCCGCCATCTCCCATCTCCCCCACATGGTTGCCTACAGCCTGGTGAACGCCGTGGGAGATTACCACGGCTGCGACGAGAACATCCTCAAGTATTCCGCCGGAGGTTTCCGCGACTTCACCCGCATTGCCTCCTCCGACCCGGTCATGTGGCGCGACATCGCCCTGCAGAACCGCACGGCGGTGCTGGAAATGATGGATTTTTTCGCCGTCCACTACGGCGAACTGCGCCGCCTGGTGGCAGAGGGTGACGGCCCGGGGCTGGAAGATTTCTTTGACCGTTCGCGTCAGCATAGGGAAAGTATCCTGTAAACAGGGGGTTATCGTGGAAAGCTATACCATTCAGGCTGCGCGGGCAGTTTCCGGTGAAATTACCGTGCCGGGGGACAAGTCCATCTCCCACCGCTCCATCATGCTCGGCTCGATTGCCACCGGCATCACGAGGGTCACGGGATTCCTGCGCGGAGAGGACAACATGGCGACCCTGAATGCTTTCCGAGCCATGGGTGTTGAGGTGGAGGATGACGGCACCACCCTGACAATCCACGGCAGGGGGCTGCACGGTCTGAAGGAGCCTGAGGACATCCTCGACTGCGGCAACTCAGGCACCTCGATCCGCCTGCTCACCGGTCTGCTGGCCGGACAATCCTTCTTTTCCGTCCTGACGGGTGACAAGTACCTGCGCAAGCGGCCCATGAAGCGGGTGGTCGGGCCCCTCGGCGCCATGGGAGCAAAGATCGCCGGCAGGGGAGGGGGAGAAAAGGCGCCCCTGGCCATTACCGGATCGAAACTCACCGGCATCTCCTATGATTCGCCCGTTTCCAGCGCCCAGGTGAAGTCGGCCATCCTCCTCGCCGGTCTCTATGCCGAGGGGGAGACGGTCGTGCGCGAACCGCATCTTTCCCGCGACCACTCGGAGCGGATGCTGCGCCATTTCGGCGCCGACATAGAGGCCGACGGGCCCCACGTGAAGATCAGGGGGGGGCGTGAGCTTGCGGGGCAGGAGATCGTTGTCCCCGGCGACATATCCTCGGCTGCCTTCTTCCTGGTGGCCGGTCTGATCGTCCCCGGTTCCGAGCTTCTCATCAAGGGGGTCGGGGTGAACCCTACCCGCACCGGCATCATCGATATCCTGGAGCTGATGGGGGCAGACCTTACCCTCCTGAACCAGCGGGAGGTCTCCGGCGAGCCGGTGGCGGATATCCTCGTGAAAACGTCCCGACTGAGGGGGATCGAGATCGGTGGTGACCTGGTGCCGCGGGCGATCGACGAGTTTCCGGTCATCTGTGTGGCCGCTGCCTGTGCTTCGGGTCGGACGGTCATCCGTGACGCCCGTGAACTCCGGGTCAAGGAGACTGACCGGATCACGGCCATGGCCGAAAACCTCCGCCTGTCCGGGATCGCCGTTGAGGAGACCGAAGACGGCATGATCATCGGGGGAGGGGGGAGTTTCGTCCCGTTCACCGCCGACAGCAAGGGGGACCATCGCATCGCCATGTCCATGCTGGTGGCAGGCCTGGTGGCGCCGGACAGTTCACGGGTGGACGATATTGACTGTATCGCGACTTCCTTCCCCAATTTCCTCGCGCTTCTCGAACAGGTGGCCCGTAGATGAGCGGTTCTGCCGAGCGAAAACTGATTGTCGCCATCGACGGGCCCTCCGGTGCCGGCAAGAGCACGGTGACGAGGGCGCTTGCGGACCGTCTCGGTTACATCAACATCGACACCGGAGCCATGTTCCGTGCCGTGGCTCTCATGGCAAGGCGTGGCGGTATCGATCCCGAGGACGAGAACGCTTTGGGGAAGCTCTGCACGGGGCTGGATATCGATTTTGACCGGTCCGACGGCTGTTGCCGTGTCCTGGTGAATGGCGAGGATGTCTCCACCGCCATCCGTACGCCGGAGATCAGCCTCCTTACGTCGGTCGTATCCGCGAAGAAGGTCGTTCGCGACTACCTCCTGGCCCTGCAGCGCCGTATGGGGGAGCGTGGCGGCGTCGTCCTGGAGGGGCGCGATATCGGGACGGTGGTTTTCCCCACCGCGCAGGTGAAGTTTTTTCTCACCGCGTCGGTCGAGGAGCGGGGGAGGCGTCGTTTCGAAGAGCTCAGGGCAAAAGGGGCAAGCGTGACCCTGGAACAGACGATTGTCGAGGTTGAACAGCGGGACCGTCAGGACCTGCAGCGCACGATTGCTCCGTTGCGCAGGGCAGATGATGCCATCGACATCGATTCAACATCCCTCACCCTTGACGAAGTGCTGGAGAAGATGGAAGCCGTTGTCAGGGCGAAGGCGGGCCGACAGTAAGGGGAGAAGAGGGCGTATGGAAATAATCCTTGCCAGAAATGCGGGTTTTTGCTTTGGCGTGAAACGGGCGACGCAGATAGCTTTCGAGGCTGCCAGCAGGCAGAGTACCACCGGTACCTATACCCTTGGGCCGATCATCCATTCGCCCCAGGTTGTCAACCGTCTGGAGGAGTTGGGGGTAAAGGTCCTGAAGGACCTCTCTTCCATTGATTCCGGTACGGTCATCATCCGTTCCCACGGTGTCACAGAAGCAGAGATCGCCGAGGCTGAAGAAAAACAGCTCGATGTGGTGGACGCTACCTGCCCCTTTGTAAAAAAAGCCCAGGAGTACGTGAAGGAGTTATCGTCCCAGGGGTACGACGTCATCGTGCTGGGGGATTATGATCACCCCGAAGTGCAGGGGATCGTCTCTTACGCCGGAGGCAGGGTGCATGTGGTTGCGTCCGCTGATGACGTGCTTGCGCTGCCGGCCATGAAGAGGATCGGTATCGTTGCCCAGACGACCCAGGCGCTAGAGCATCTGCAGGAGGTAGTCACCGCAGCCCTGACCAAAGGGGCGGAGGTGCGAGTATACAATACCATCTGCGATGCCACGTCGGTACGTCAGGACGAGGCCAGGGCACTTGCCACCACCGTGGATTGCATGGTCGTTATCGGCGGTTACAACAGCGCCAATACCAAAAGACTGGCGGAGATTTGCAAGGAAATCCAGCCCCATACCTATCACGTGGAGTCGGCTGAGAATCTTGACGGCAGCTGGTTCCATGGAATCGAACGGGTGGGGGTGACTGCCGGCGCGTCAACACCCAAATGGCTGATTGACGGGGTGGTTGAGCGGATCGCCGAACTGTCCAAGGACAAAAAAGATTGAACTTTTACAAAATTGTTGATAGCTTAGAAAAATTCTGAAGACGACTAGTTAGGGGGTAGGAATTGATGAGTAATGATTCAATGCAGCACAGAAAAAACGATGCGCCGATAAGGCGTTTCAAGGATATTGATGACGAGCACGAAAATGCCGGCACTGATGAATTTGCGGAGCTTTTCCAGGACAGCCTCAGGCAGCCGAAGGTCGGCGATGTTGTAGAAGGTACCGTCGTGCAGATCACCCAGGACTTTGTCATGGTCGATGTCGGCTACAAGTCCGAGGGTTGTGTGCATGCCGAAGAGTTCATGGATGAAGACGGCGTTGTCACCGTCCAGGTCGGCGACAAGGTAAAGGTCCTTTTCCAGCGTAATGAGAACGCAAAGGGACATCTGGTCCTTTCCAAGCGGAAGGCAGAGCAGCTTATCGGCTGGGACCGCATTGCCGAGGCAGGCGGCGAAGGCGGCATCATCGAGGGTAAGATCGTCGCCAAGGTAAAAGGCGGACTGACGGTTGATATCGGGCTTCCGGCATTTCTCCCGGCTTCCCAGGTTGACCTCCGCCCCGGAGCAAATCTTGACCGTTATCTCGGCCAGACCTATCGTTTCCGGATTTTAAAGGTAAACCGCAAACGCGGCAATGTCGTTCTTTCCCGTCGGGTACTCATGGAAGAGGAGCGTGGCCACGTACGTGAGCAGACTCTGGAGACCCTTGAAGAGGGGCAGATCCGTGAAGGGATCGTCAAGAATCTTACCGATTACGGCGCATTCGTGGATGTCGGCGGTGTGGATGGTCTTCTCCATGTCACCGATATGTCCTGGGGAAAGCTGAACCACCCGTCCGAGATGATCAAGGTGGGAGACAAGCTGAATGTCAAGGTGCTTAAATTCGACCCGTCAAAGGGTAAGATATCCCTCGGCCTGAAGCAGACCGTGCCCGATCCGTGGATTGATGTCGACAAGCGCTACAACGTGGGTGACAGGATCAGTGGCAAGGTCGTAAGCCTCATGGAATACGGGGCCTTTGTTGCCCTCGAGGACGGTGTCGAAGGGCTGATCCACGTGTCGGAGATGTCCTGGACCAAGAGAGTTCGGCATCCTTCCGAGATCCTTACCGTCGGCGACCAGGTGGAGACCGTTATTCTCGGTATCGACCCGGGGAATCGGCGCATCTCCCTCGGTCTGAAGCAGACTGAACAGAATCCCTGGACAGTGCTTGAAGAGCGCTACCCCATGGGGACCAAACTGGAAGGTCAGATCAAGAACATCACCGACTTCGGTGTTTTCATCGGTGTCGAGGATGGCATCGACGGCCTCGTGCACGTGTCCGACATCTCCTGGACCAAGCGGATCAAGCACCCGGGCGAGGTCTTCACCAAGGGACAGACGATCCAGGCTGTTGTTCTTAACATCGATCCTGCCAACGAGCGTCTCTCTCTCGGCATCAAGCAGCTGAGCCCCGATCCCTGGTCCCTTGTGCCGGAGAAATACAAGGCCGGTACCCGCGTGAAGGGCAAGGTCTCCTCGGTAACCGATTTCGGTGTTTTCGTCGAGATCGAGGACGGCATTGAAGGCCTCATTCACGTCTCCGAACTTTCCCAGGAGAAGGTCCCCTCTGCCAAGGGTTTCGCCAATGTTGGCGACGAGATGGAGGCGGTTGTCCTCAACGTGGACACCCAGGAACGCAAGATTGCCCTCTCCCTCAAGGCTCTGCAGATCGCCATCGAGAAGGAGGAGATGCAGGGGTATCTGGGTTCCCAGAACGAGTCGTTCTCCAGCTTCGGCGAGCTGCTCAAGGGTGAGTTGAACAAGAATAACAACGCCTAGTCATTGCCGCCAGTTATGTTCTATCATGAGGTGTTTTCGTGACAAAAAGTGAACTTGTTGAGAAGATAATGGAAGCGAACGGTTTCCTGAATCGCAAGGAGTCTGAAATGGTCGTTAACATCATTTTCGACTCCATGGCCACTGCTCTCAGGGAAGGGGACAAGGTCGAAATCAGGGGGTTCGGCAGTTTCACCGTCCGCGAGCGTGAAGCCCGTGAGGCGAGAAATCCCAAGAATGGCGAAGTCGTTACCATCCCGGCCAAGAAAACCCCGTTCTTCAAGACGGGCAAGGAGCTGCGCGAGCGGGTAAACTGCATTTAGCACCACTTCCCGCATGCCCGGGTGGCGGAATTGGTAGACGCAAGGGACTTAAAATCCCTCGGCCGCAAGGCTGTACCGGTTCGATTCCGGTCCCGGGCACCAGTAGTAAGTCTAAAATAGTCTAAAGAGTTATTAAAAGCCTTGAGAAATCAAGGCTTTTTTATTATCTGCTGTCTGGTAGTGTCTAGTTCAGTCTATTGACAGCTACTTGTTTTGGGTATATCAGTAAGGGTATCTATACCTATACTGAAAGGTCATATACCCAAAATAGGGGGGAGAGCCATGCCTAAACAGATCGTGCCGCTTTCAGACGTGCAGGTTAAGAACGCCAAGCCACAAGAAAAGGACATGACCCTTTTTGACGGCGGGGGGTTATATCTCCTGGTCGGCAAACAGAAGCATGATCCTGCCGGTAAACCCCTACCTGCATCTAAGTTATGGCGGATGAAATACCGCTATTCTGGTAAAGAGCGGTTGCTATCATTTGGGGCGTATCCTGCCGTTACCCTTTCCGATGCCAGGCAACGCCGTGAAGAAGCCAAGAAGCTGTTAGCCAATGGGATTGACCCTAGCGAAGCTAAGAAAGCTCACAAGGCAGCTATGGCGGAAAACAATGCCAATAACTTCGAAAAGATTGCCCGTGACTGGCATGCACAAAAACAGGCCGATTGGACAGAGAATCACGCAAAGCGGTTATTGCGGGGTCTGGAAGTAGATGTGTTCCCCTTCATAGGTAGCAAGCCGATAAATGAGATAAGGACACCGGAACTTGCAGAGTTGCTTGAACGGATCGCAAGCCGAACTCTAGAGACTGCCCACCGCTTGAAGATCGCAATAGACATGACTTTCAAATATGCCGTTGTGAGGGGCAAGTGCGAACAGAACCCGGCTGCATCTTTACGCGGTGTCCTGCCAACAGTGAAGAATAAGCACATGGCAGCACCAACAGACCCGAAGGAAGTTGCTCCGCTATTAAGGGCGATTGATGGCTTTACCGGCTCCTTTATTGTCAAATGTGCAATGCAACTTGCCCCCTTGCTCTTTGTGCGCCCCGGGGAACTTCGTCAGGCCGAATGGTCAGAAATTGACCTTGAGGCGGCTGAGTGGAACATCTCTGCCGAGAAGATGAAAATGCGGGTTGCTCACCTTGTACCCCTGTCACGTCAGGCGATCGAAATTTTGAAGTCTTTACAGCCACTCACCGGACACGGCAAGTATGTTTTTCCCTGCCACCGTTCACCCCTTCGTTGCATGTCTGAAAATGCCGTCAATGCAGGTTTGCGCCGGCTTGGATTCGACAAGCAAGAAATCACTGGCCACGGTTTCAGGGCCATGGCTAGAACGATCCTCGATGAAGTTTTGCAGTTTCGACCTGATATTGTCGAACATCAACTTGCACACAAGGTTAAAGATCCCCTTGGAAGAGCATATAACCGGACAAGCCACCTTGCAGAACGCCGGAAGATGATGCAGGTTTGGTCTGATTACCTGGACGGTCTAAAGAATGGGGCAAAGGTGATCCCGCTGAAAAGGGCTGAAGGTTAGATAGATTACTGTTTCGCGGGTGTCAATCGGCATTGAATTTTGACCCACCATAGGCGTGTTTTTTGACCCACCCCCCAGCGGTAGTTTTCAGTTGTTGATCCTCGTTCTGATTCTCCAGCTTTCGTTCCCTGTTTCGACTAT
>Ga0129297_10000082_pt1 | contig 41200 bp, 22 predicted proteins | sample I18A1metaG_FD_94708 | JGI IMG/M metagenome (GOLD analysis project Ga0129297, IMG submission 94708) | Lake sediment bacterial and archeal communities from Gulf of Boni, Indonesia to study Microbial Dark Matter (Phase II) - ​I18A1 metaG | ecosystem: Environmental > Aquatic > Freshwater > Lake >... | reverse complement strand
TTCACGGGCCAGCACCCGGCGCACCTTCTTGAGCTCCTCCATCAGGTTGACCTTGGTGTGCAGGCGCCCGGCGGTATCGAGCAGCAGCAGGTCGGCGTTGCGCGCAACCGCGGCGCGCGCCGCATCGAAGGCGACTGCGCCGGGGTCGGCCCCTTCGGCATGACGGACCACGTCGGCACCGGCCCGCTCCCCCCAGACCTGCAACTGCTCGGCCGCCGCCGCCCGGAAGGTATCCGCCGCACCGATGACCACCTTCCGGCCGGCGGCTTTCTGCTGGGCCGCCAACTTGCCGATGGTGGTGGTCTTGCCGACGCCGTTGACCCCGACCAGCATGACGGCGGCCGGCCGCTGCGAGGGCAGCTCCCAGCCGGACCGGGCCGGGAGCAGAGCCGCCACCTCTTCGGCCAGGATCGCACGCAGCCGGTCAGGATCGGTTTCCTGCTCCCCTTTGGAGCGCTTGCGCAAGGCTGCGACCAGACGCTGCGTCACCGGCACTCCGAAGTCGGCGGCGATCAGCACCTCTTCGAGCGACTCCAGGAAATCCTCATCGATCCGGGTGCGCCCCTGCAACAGGGCTTCGACCTTGCCAAGCAGGGTCTCGCGGGTTTTCGTCAAACCGGCGCGCAGGCGCCCGAACAAAGATCCGACCATCACCAGCTCCTTCGCCGCACTGCCATGATCACGCAATCTCCTGTTGCAGCGCCTGGATGCAACGCCGCGCCTCGAACAGGGCACGTCCCAGCAGGGCGTCGCGTTCGAGGGTCAGAACCAGAAAATAATCGTTGGTTACCGGCAGGACCAAGGTCTGGGCCTGTCCGGTGGTTATCACCAATTCCTGCAGTTGGTCATTGTCCAGGCGCTTCACCACGTCGCGCAGGTTATGGAGGATGATCCCCTTGTGGGCGCCGATCACCTTGAGCTCGTAGTCATCCATCCGCCCGCTCTGATCGACCGCCTCCCCTTCCCAGTCGGCAATGATCGCCCCCAGCGCGCCCGGCACCTGAGCGACCAGTTCATCAAGCAGCGTCTTGAAGGACATGTCAGGCGACCTCGCGCATGCGCACCGAAACCAGCTTGGAGATCCCCGGCTCTTCCATGGTGATGCCGTAGAGGTTGTCGGCAATCTCCATGGTGCGCTTGTTGTGAGTGATAATGATGAATTGCGAAATGGCCGACATCTCCGCCACCAGGTCGTTGAAGCGGCCGATATTGGCGTCGTCGAGCGGGGCATCGACTTCGTCGAGCAGGCAGAACGGCGACGGCTTGATGAGGAAGATGGCAAAGATCAGTGATACGGCGGTCAGGGCCTTCTCGCCGCCGGAGAGCAGCGACACATTCTGCAGCTTCTTGCCGGGGGGCTGGGCCACAATCTCGATACCGGTCTCCAGCAGGTCCTCTTCGTCGGTCAGGCGCAACTCCGCCTGGCCGCCGTTGAACAGCCGCGGAAAGACTTCACGGAACCTGGTATTGACCTGGTCGAAGGTCTCACGAAAGCGCCGGCGGGTGGTGCGGTTGATTTTGGCGATCGCCGCCTGCAGCCCGTCCAGGGAGCGACGCAGGTCCTCCTCCTGGGCGGCGAGGAACGTATAGCGCTCCTCCAGTTCGCGATGTTCGTCAATGGCGGTGAGGTTGACCTCGCCGATTTCGTCGATCCTGCGCTGCAACTGGGTCCGGCGCTCCGCGGCAAGCTCGGCGTCGAAGCCGGCATCGAGGAGCTCTTTAAGGGCCGGGTCGTCGAGATCGAGGCGATAGCGCTCCAGAAAACTCTGGCGCAGGTGCTCGCGCTCCAGTTCCAGCTCGCGGCAGGAGAGCTGGCGGGCGGTCAACTCCTCGCGGGCCCGTGCGGCACGGCCGCGCAGTTCCTTGACCGCCAACTCGCGCTCCTCGATGGCCCGCCGGGTCTCCTCGAAGCGCTCGCGCAAAGCCGCCAGCGCGGCCTGCGCCTCGCGCTGCCGTTCGAGCAGGGTGGCAAGACCGGCCCGCTGCCCGAGCAACTCCTCCTGCAATTGCTGCTGCCTGGCACCGGCCGAGGTGAATTCGCGGGACAACCCCTCGCGCCGGGCCGCCAGCTCCTCGCCCAGGCGCTGCAGGCGGTCGAAGCTGACCCGGCTGTGCTCCTCGCGCTGCTGCAGCCCGGCAAGGATCACCTTGCGGCTGGTCACCAGCTGCCGCGCCGTCTCCAGCTGCTCCCGCACCTCCTGGGCGACAGCCTGCAGTTCCGCCACAGCCCCTTCCAGGCCGGACTTGTCGACCCCCCCCTGCTCAAGCCCGAGGCGGGCTTCTTCGCGCAGGCGCAGCAGGCTCTCCTGCTCCTCGTGAAGCTGGTCCTCCTCGAGGCTGAGCACTTCGAGCCGCTCCTGCAGACGCGCAGCCTCCTGCTCCAGTCCGGCAAGGTCCTTCTGGTGGTCGACCAGGCGCAGTTCCTGCTGGTGCAACGTCCCTTCCGCCTGGCGCAGGGCGGTTTCGGCGGCAATCAGGGCATTGCGCAGCTCGTCGCGGCGGGACTGCAGGTCACCGACCTCCTTCTCGAGGCGGCAGACTTCGCCGGACAGTTCCTTCATTTCGCGCTTCTTGTGGAGCAGCCCCTGCTCGACAGTGCGCCGCCCGCCACCGGTCAGCTCCCCCCTGAAGCTCAGCAGGTCCCCACCCCGGGTCACCAGGGACACTCCGGGAGGAACGCCCTTGTCCAGGAACGGCTCCAGATCGTCAACCAGGTAGACGCCGTTGAGAAGGGCGGCAACCTCGGCGGCAGCCTCGGCCCGCGGCGTGACCAGCTCAGCGAGCGGCCGGCCGCCGGCAAAGGGCGGTGCCGACAGGAGCGGGAGTCCGGGGAGGAGGAAGGTACAGCGCCCCTCTCCCTCGCGCAGGAAATCGAGGGCCGCCCGGGCGTCGGTAGAGGATGATGCCAGCAGCGCCTGCAGGCGCTCACCGAGAACCGCTTCGGCCGCGATCTCGACATCTGCGGGCACCTCCAGAAGGTCGGCGAGCATGCCGCGGCTCCTCTGGCGCTGAGTGGCGTCGGCCAGCAGCGTGCGCACCCCGCGGCCGTAGCCGTCGAGGTTGCGCTCCAGCTGTTCCAGCGACTCCAGGCGCGAACGCTGGCGGCTGAAGGCCTCGCGCTGCACCAGCAGCTGGTGTTCGGTCTCCTCGATCTGCCGGCGCAAGCTGGCCAGCTCTTCCAGGAGCTGCAACCGGCGGCGGTGCTGGGCATCGCGATCGCCATGCAGGCCGGCCAGCTGCTCCTGCAGCGCCTGGCTGCGCTCCTGGTTGAGATCCATCTGTCCGCGCACCGCCACCGCCTCCTGGCCGTTGCGCTGGGTCTGGTCGGCCAGAGACTGCAGGCGGCGCTCGGCCTCCTCCTGCTGGGCGGTCAGCCGCGAAAGCTGGGTCAACAGCTGATAGAGCCGGGTGCGCGCTTCGTCGTGGCGCTGCACCTGTTCGGCCTCGCGCCCCGCCAGTTCCTGCAGACGGGCTTCCGCCTCGGCCAGCTGGGCCGCCCCCTGCTGCAACTCAACGAGCAGATCGGACTGGCCGCTGGCCAGGCCCGCCGCCTCGCGCTCCGCGTCCGCCAGCCGGGTTGCGGCCTCGGCCTGCTCCGCGGTCAGGCGCTGGCGTTCACGCTCGAGCATCTCCAGTTCACGGCCGAGCAGCTCCAGGCGACTCTCCACCTTCTGGATCTCGCTGCCACAGTGGAAAACCTGCTCCTGTCCGGCCGCGACCGCCTTCTCACGGTCCACATGCTCGACCCGCACCTGCTCCAGATCCAACTCGCCTTGCGCGACGGCCGCATCGAGCGCCGCGGCCCGGGCGCTCTGCTCTTTCAGGGAACCGGCGACCGACTGGCCGCGCTCTCCCGTCTCGGCATACTGGCGCAGGGCGAACTGCAGTTCGATCGCCTTCAGCTCCTCGCGGTATTCGCGGAAGCGCTCGGCCTTCTGGGCCTGGCGCTTGAGACTGTTCATCTGCCGGCGCACCTCGCTGACGATGTCACCCAGGCGCAGCAGGTTCTGGCGGGTCGCCTCGATCTTGCGCAGGGCGGTCTTCTTGCGGGCTTTGTACTTGGTGACCCCGGCCGCCTCCTCGATGATGGCACGGCGCTCCTCGGGCCGGGCATTGATGATCAGGCCGATCTTCCCCTGCTCGATGATCGAATAGGCACGGGTACCGACCCCGGTGTCCATGAACAGTTCGGTGATGTCAAGGAGCCGGCAGGGGGTGCGGTTGAGCAGATATTCGCTGTCGCCGTTGCGAAACAGGCGGCGGGTCACCTGGATCTCGGCATATTCGCGGAAGGCCGCCGGGGCCAGGCCGGCGGAGTTGTCGAGCACCAGGGAGACCTCGGCCATCCCCAGGGGGCGCCGGCTCTCGCTGCCGCCGAAGATCACGTCTTCCATCGCCTTGCCACGCAGATTGCGGGCGCTCTGCTCCCCCATCACCCAGCGGATCGCATCGACCACGTTGCTCTTGCCGCAGCCGTTGGGACCGACGATGCCGGACACCCCGGCATCGAAAACCAGGGAGGTGCGGTCGAGGAACGACTTGAAGCCGGTGATTTCGAGACGTTTGAGTTTCATCGCCAATGGGGGTGACACGGGGATGCCGTCAGCGAGACGGTTGACCGCGCATGTTAGCAAGCCCCCCCCGCACGTGTAAAGGAAGAAGGGATGCCGCGAAAGGATTGCCTGATTCACGGCTCCGCGGCTATCCTTGAGCGTCATGTGGCATTGGAACGTCAGCGAATTCGAGGCCGGGCAGATGCTGCTCGCGGCCATCGCCCTGCGCCTCCCGGCGGTGCCGGCGGGGCTGCTGCGACAACTGTTGCGCTCGGGGCGGATCTGCTGCGACGGGGAGAGCGTGTGCGCGGAGTTCCCCGTCGCGACGGGAATGGCGATTGCCCTGCGCCCGAGCCTGCGCCTCGATGCACTGGTCGCCGACGGCGGCCTGCCCCCCGAAAGGCTCCTGTTCGAGGATGCCCAGGCCCTGGTCGTTGCCAAGCCGGCGGGGCTCGCGATCCACCGGGCGGCCGGCAACGACGTTCACCTGCAGGGGCAGATCGCGCGCTTTCTGGACCGGCGCCACGCCCCCTACCAGGCACGCCCGGTCCACCGGCTCGACATCGGCACCTCGGGAGCCGTACTGTTCGCCAAGGGGAAGGAGGCGGCCGGCGCCTACGGCCGGCTGCTCATGGCCGGGCAGATCGGCAAACGCTACCTGGCCCTGGTGACCGGCAAGGTGCCGGAATGCGGAGAGCTGACCACCCCGGTTCCCGATGGCGGACAGATGAAAGCCTCGCTGAGCCGCTACCGCCGGCTGGCGACGACGGCGGGTTACGTCCTGCTCGATCTGGAGCTGGTCACCGGGCGCCCCCACCAGGCCCGGCGCCAGCTCGCCGATGCCGGCTGGCCGATCGTCGGCGACCGTCGCTACGGCGGCACCCGCCTGGCAGCGCTGGGCCATCCCTGGCTGCACTGCCGGCAGCTGTGCTTTCCGAAGCTGGATGGAGCCGGAATTCGCCGGGTCGCCGCCCCGCTGCCGCCGGAGCTGACAACAGGGCTGAAAGGGTTGCCCTTTGACTGGTCCGCGCTGGCGGATATGGGCGCGGAAAATTTCTGACGCCACCACACAAGAGCGGGTATAATGCCACGCATGTCCATGTCACAGCACCGCGAGAGTCTCCGATGACGCAGCCAGGGCGCATCCCTCCAAAGTGGACGGGCACGGCCGGCAAGGTGGCGATCGGCTACCTGCTGGTTGCCGGCGCCTGGATTTACCTGTCCGACTGGCTGCTGGCCCGGCTGCTGAGCAGCACCGCTGACCTCAGCCATTGGCAGACCGCTAAGGGCGGACTGTTCGTGGTGGTCACCGCCGGCTTGCTGTTTACCTATCTGCGCTACAGCCTGCGGCGCCAGGAACGGGCCTACGCGGAGCTGACCACCCTGTTCGACACCTTTGCCGGACTGATTTATGTTGCGGATTTCCAAACGCATGAACTGCTTTACGTCAATCGCTTCGGCGCCGAAATCTTCGGGACCGACTGGCGCGGCCAAAGCTGCTACAGCTATCTCCAAACCGATCAGCAGGAGGCATGCGCGTTCTGCACCAATCCTCAACTGCTTAAGGACGGTGAGCCCGGCGCCCCGATCACCTGGGAGTTTTGCAATACCCGCAACGGCCGCTGGTACCAATGCCACGACAAGGCGATCTACTGGGTGGATGGACGGCTGGCCCGCATGGAGATGGCCATCGACATCACCGAGCACAAGGAACTGGAGCGCATCAAGGGGGAACTGCTCGCCGCCGTCAACCATGAGATGCGCACCCCCCTGACGGCGATCGCCGGCTTTTCCGAGTTGCTCGCAGACGATCCACGTCTCCCCGACGATACGCGCCAGCATCTGCGCACCATCTTCGCCGAAACCGAGAAATTGCGCCAGTTGATCGAAAATTTCATGGAAGTCCGCCGCCTGAAGACCGACCGGGCCCGCATCGACTACGCCCCCCTCAAGGTCAACGAACTGCTGGCGGCTGCGGCCGAACAACACCCCGACTGCTGCGAGCAGCATCGCATCAGCATCGAGGCCCCCGCTGAGCTCCTGCTTTACGGCAATCGCAAGGAACTGGTGCAGGCCCTTCGCCAGCTGGTCGCCAACGCCTGCCGATTCTCCCCGCAGGGGGGTGAGATCCGGCTCAGCGCCCGGAGCAGCGGGGACGTCGCGGAAATCGCCGTCACCGACCACGGCATCGGCATCCCCGCCGAGGAGCGCCAGCGCATCTTCGAACCGTTTCATCGCCTGGACAGCGGCGATCGCCGCCGCAGTCGCGGGGTGGGCCTCGGCCTGACCCTGGCCCGGGAAACCCTGTTGCTGCACGGCGGCACAATCCGCGCGGAGGAACCCGCCGACGGCGGCAATCGCTTCGTGATTACGCTGCCCCTTGCGCCCCGCCAGCTTTCCGGCATCTCACCAGACCGCTCATGACCCAGAATCTTCCAGGCAAACCGAATCGCCTACGGCGGTCGCTATGGCTGCTGACCGGCCTGCTGATCGGCGGCATCCTGCTGGGAGGGTGGCTGTTCGTCGCCAACTTCGACCTCGACCAGTACCGCGAACAGATCGCCGCCAAAGCCGGCGAGCAACTCGGGCTGCCGGTGCGCATCGGCCATGCCCGGCTGGTGTTCCGCGAAGCCGGGCTCGCCTGCCGGCTCAGCGATGTGATGATCGGCTCGCCGCAAACCGACAGGGAGCTCAAGGCCCGCACCGTCTGGTTGCAGCTGGCCTGGCCGGGGGTCATCAAGCGTCAGCCGATCTTCAGCGAAATCGCCCTTGACGAACCGTATCTGCGCATGGCCATCGACACCACCAAACCGGTGCCCACCGTTGCCACACAGGATCTGCCCCAAGAAGACTGGCTGGATGAGCTCGGCATCCGCAGCATCGAGATCAAGCGGGGCACCCTGGACCTTTCCTGGCAAACCGCGGCGCAATCCCCACTGCGGCAGTTTCATGCCTATGCCATCGACCTGGATGTCGACGATCTGGCCAAGGGCGACAACCTGCTGCTGGCGCTTTCCGCGCAACTGAGCGACGATGAAAGCCGGCCCCAGCGCTTCACTCTCAAGGGGAGCGTCGAGCTCCTTTCCGGGAGGCCGCTGACCTTCGGCCGTTGGGAGGTTCTGCTCGGCGCCAGGGAGGTGGCCCTGGCGCCGCTGGCGGAACTGCTGCCGGAAAGCTGGTCGGTCCAGGCCAGCGGCGCCGCCGATCTCAACCTCACCCTGCGCGGGAAAGCCCGCGAGTCGGCCAGCATCGATGCCCGGGTGACCGGCAAGGGGCTCCGCATCCGCCCCGGCCCAGCCTATCGACAAGCCCAACCCCTGCGCACCTTGCAAGTTTCCGGCGAGTGGCAGCGCAGCGCCGAAGGGCACGCGCTCCGCAAACTCGCCGTGCAACTCGATGACGCCCGCCTCGCCGGCGAGTTCACCCATCGGGAAGACGAGCGGCATCATGATCTGCTGTTCGCTTTTGCCAAGAGTTCCTTGCCGCTGGCGACCGTACTCCCCTGGATCCCCGAGCAACTGCAGAAGAAAATGGCCGGACTGACTCGCCTGAGCCCTCAGGGGGAACTGACCATTGATGATGCCGAGTTCAGAGCCACTGTCCCCAAGAGCCCGGAGGGGCTGCCGATCATCAGCGTGCCGCGCCTGAAAGGGCTGGCCAGTCACCTGGTCTGGACAATCCCCGATGTCGCCCCGCTGGAAATCGTCCGGATGCCGATCGTGCTCGAGGGGGGGGAGTGGCAGATCGACCGCACCGAAGTGCGCCTTGGCAAGCTGCCGGTGCAACTGGAAGGGGGTTTCTCCCAGCAGGGTTCGGCTCCGCCCCGGATCAGCCTGAAGATGCAGAGCCGGGGCAATGCCGCCGATCTTGCCGCCCTCGCCGCGCACCAGCTGCCGCAAGAGCTGAAGATTGCCGGGGAGTTTGGTTTTTCCGGCCAACTGGAGGGCCCGGTCAGCGCCATGGCCCTCGAACTCAAACTTGACCTGTCGCACGTCTCAGCCAACTACGGCACGACCGTAACCCTGCCGGCAGAACCAAGTGCGGCCCTGGTGGTGGCGGGGAGCCTCGCCCCGGACAAGCTGCAGCTTTCGAGGGGCACCCTGACGCTCCCCCCGTTGGCGGCCAACGTCCATGGCAGCTTGAGTTGGGCAGGAGAGCCCGCAGTCGATCTTTCCGGGGAATTGACCCTGGACGATTTCGCCGGCCTTTATCGCCAGGTGCCGGCCCTGGCCAAGACCGGGGTGCGCGGAGGTGTCACGCTTGCCCTCAATGCCAACGGCCCGCTTGCGGCGCCGAACGTGCGGGCGAGTTGTACGCTCAACGATCTCGGCATGCCGATGCACGGCGTGATCGGTGACATTTCCGCCGTGCGCGGCCAACTGCAGATCGAGGGCCGCCGCCTGCAGGGCGACGGCGTCACCGCCCTCGTGGGGCGCTCTCCGGTCAGCCTGCGCCTCAACATCCCCGACCTGAGCGCTCCGCGCCTCGACCTGAAGGTTCAAGCCGCCGCCGTGCGCGCCGACGAGCTGATCTTCCGGTCAGATTCGCGCATGCTGCGCGACCTCAGCGGGAGACTGCTGATCGACGGCGACGGCATCAGCTTCGCCCCGGTGCACGTACGCCTCGACCAGGGAACCCGCGCCGCCATCCATGGCACGGTGAAAGACTTCGCCAAACCCAAAGTCGACCTCAGCATCAGCGGCGAGTATGCCAATGTCGAGGAGATCATCGCCCTGTGGACCGATGAAAGCGAGGCGGCCCACGCCGCCCGCCAGGCCAGGCATGCCGGCGCGCCGCCGGCACCGCTGCCGCCGATCCGCATCGAGGTGAACGCCAAGAACGGCGACCTTTACGGCATGCGCTTCAGCGACGCCCGCACGCTGATCGTCCCCACCGACGAGCGCCTGCTGCTCCACCCCCTCGATTTCAAAATCGGCGAGGGCTACTGCAACAGCCAGGTCCTGCTCGACTACACGGGACCGGCCCCCCTCCTGCGCGTGTCGGGGCACCTCGAAAACGTCGACGCCTTCGAGGTCTACAACGAGTTGCTCCAACGCAAGAGCATTATGCGCGGCACGCTGCGCGGCGACTTCTTCCTCCAGGGGGAACTCGGTACGCCGGGGTCGCACCGCTTTCTGTCCACCAGCTACGGCAACGTGCACTTTACCGCGCGCGACGGCGTGATGCGCCACTCCCCGCTGCTTGGCAGCATCTTCTCGATCCTCAATGTGTCCCAGCTGGTCCAGGGAAAACTCCCCGACGTCAGCCGCGAGGGGGTGCCGTTCAGCCTGATGACAGCCGACCTGAACCTCGACAAGGGGGTCCTGGAGAATCAATACCTGGTGATCGAAAGCCCCTCCCTTGACATGTCCTACCTCGGCCAGTTCAACCTGCTCGACAATCAGCTCGACCTGGTCGTCGTCGTCAAACCGCTGGGGAATGTCGATACGGTGGTCTCCCACCTGCCGGTCGCCGGCTGGATACTGACCGGTGAAGAGCGAACCTTCCTGACCACACAGTTCAAGGTAACCGGCAAGGCCGACGACCCGAAGGTCGAGGCGATCCCGATCACCACGCTCTCCAAGGGGGTGCTGGGGATCATCCAGCGGACCCTGAGCCTCCCCTATAAGCTGGTGACCGACCCGGCGATCCTGTGGGGGCGGGGGGGGAAAAAGCAGTGAATTGTTGAGTGGTTAAGTTGTTGCGTGGTTAAGTCATCAAGGGGTTCATCGGGGAGGCGGTCGGGGTAGGTCAGGGTTTGACGCCGACGTAGATGACGGCAATGCCGCCGGTCAGGTCGATGGCTTGAAGGTCGCGCAGTCCGGCCTCCGCCATCATCGCCAGAAAGGCCTGACGGTCCGGAAAGCCCTGCACGGATTCGGGAAGGTATTGATAGGCGCTGCGCCGCGACAACAGACCGCCAAGACGCGGCAGCAGGTGATGGAAATAGCCGAGGTAGACGGCCCTGAACAGCGGATTGGTCGGGGTGGCGAACTCGAGGATCACCAGACGCCCTCCCGGATTGAGCACCCGCGCCATTTCACGCAGGCCGGCGGCGCGATCGACCACGTTGCGGATACCGAAGGCGATGGTCACGCCGTCGAAGCAGCGTTCCCGGCAGGGGAGCGCCTCGCAGGCGGCGTTGACCAGCACGATCCGCCCGGCATGGGGAGAAGCGGCCACCTTGGCATGGCCACGCACCAGCATCCCCTGGGTGAAGTCGGCGCCGACAATCCGCACCGACGGAGCGGTCTGCCGGGCGATTTCGAGGGCGACATCGCCGGTGCCGGTGGCCACGTCGAGCACCCGCCCGTCCGCCGGCACCCGCAGCTGACCCACGGCGCGCCGCCGCCAGCGCCGGTCGATGCCGAATGACAGCAGGCGATTGAGCAGATCGTAGCGCGGGGCGATGTCATCGAACATCTGCCGGATGGCCCGCCCCTTGTCGGTCAGTCTGGTCATTATGCTCCCTTCGCCTCCGGCATCGCGCCGAAAGCACGGCCTATGTAGCACGGGGGAGACAGGGCTGTCAGTCAAAAAAACACCAGAGACCGGTCAGCGCCGGGAGCCGTCATGACTTTACACAACGACATGTCAACGCCAGACCAGCCCGGCCGGCCGCCACTTTTGATGGAAGCCTATCCTTTCCAGAAACGCCTGGCGGAGATCATGGTCACGGCGGTGGAAAGCTGCCCGCCCGAAACCTCGGCGCGCGAGGTGGCGAGACGCATGGCGGAGCGCGGTGTCGGCTCGGTCCTGGTCGTGGATCCCCGGCACGGGCTGCTCGGCCTGATCACCGAGCACGAACTGGTCACCAGGGCCCTGGCCCCGGCACAGAGCGATCCGGACACCTTGACCGCCGGCGAGATCATGCAAAGCGACCCGTTGACCATGCTGCCGGAAACGTACATGTACGAGGCCATGAGCGAGATGACCCGGCGGCACCTCAAGTACCTGCCGATCGTTGCCGGAGGCGACGTGGTAGGGATGGTCAGCCTGCACGACCTGATGCGCTACCGCAGTCACAAGGCGATGCTGCTGCTCGGCAGCGTTCGCGAGGAGCAGTCTTTGACCGGGCTGGCGGCGATCCGCCGCAAGCTGCTCACCGTGGCCCAGACGTTAATGGCCGAGATGCGCAGTGCCGGGGAGATGACCGAAATCCTCTCCTACATTCATCACGGCATCATCCGCCGCACCTTCGAACTGTGCTTGGCCGAGGCCGCCGCGGCGGGACGGGAGGCGCCGGCGGTGCGTTACTGCCTGCTCCTGCTCGGCAGCGCCGGACGCCACGAGATGCTCCTCGCCCCCGACCAGGACCACGCCCTGCTGTTCGAGGACTATCCCGACGACCGCCACCCCGAGATCGAGGCGTTTTTCGCCCCGCTGAGCACGCGGCTGGTCGAGGCTTTGGCCGAGGTTGGCTACCCGCGCTGCGAGGGGGGGGTGATGGCCGCCAATCCGCAATGGCGGGGGCGGCTGATCGACTGGCGGGAGCGCCTGCACGACTGGATATCCAACCCCGAGCCGCAGCAGGTGCGCACCTCTTCGATCTTTTTCGACTTCGCCGCCGTCTACGGGGAGGCCGGCCTCGCCAGGGAGTTGCGCGAACAGGTGCTGGCGCAGGTGTGCGGCCAGCCGGGATTCCTCTACCAGATGATGGCCCTCGACCTGCGCTACCGGGTTCCGGTCGGACTGCTCGGCCGCTTTCTGGTGGAGCGCGGCGGCGAGCACCCGGGGGAGCTGTCCCTCAAGCTCGGCGGCATCCTCTATATCGTCGATTGCGTACGCATGTTCGCCCTGGAAAAGGGAATCGGCGAGGTCAATACCTGCCGGCGCCTCAAAGCGCTGGTGACCGTCGACATCTTTGCCGCGGAAACGGCCGAGCACATCCGGGCGGCCTTCGAGGCCCTCACCTTCCTGCGCCTGCGGCAGGAACTCCATCAGCTCGAAAAGGGGCAGCCGGTCAGTCACCACCTCGACCCGCACAGCCTGAGCAAAGCCGAGCAGGAACTGCTGCGCGAGGCGTTCCAGGCCGTCGGCAAGCTGCAGGACTCGGCCAAGCGTTTCTTCTCGCGCAATCCGTTCTGACTCGCGCCATCGGTTCCGGACCGCGCAGCGAGGCGTTGCCGCTCCACGAGAAGCGTGGTATTTTCGGGGAACTTTTTTCAGGAGCGATACTATGATCCGGATGATCTTCGGCACCCAGAACGACCTCGCCGGACTGATCATGCGCCTGACCCTCGGTGGCGTCATGCTCCCCCACGGCCTGCAGAAGGTCTTCGGCATGTTCGGCGGCGCCGGCCTGCAGGCGACCATGAACAACTTTACCGCCAAACTCGGGCTCCCCGCACCGGTGGCCGTGCTGGTCATCCTGGCCGAGTCGGCCGGGGCACTCGGCCTGCTCTTCGGCTTCTGCACGCGCCTGTGCGCCCTCGGCATCGCCCTGGTGATGAGCGGGGCCATCTTCTTCGTCCATTACCGCTACGGTTTTTTCATGAACTGGATGGGCGGGGGGGGCGGCGAAGGCTTCGAGTATCACCTGCTGGCTATCGGCCTGGCCGCGGCCCTGGTGCTGCACGGCGGTGGCAAGTGGTCGTTCGACCAGCGCATCGCGCGATAACGGCGCTCTTTCCGAAAGCGAACGGCCGGCTCCTTGGAGCCGGCCGTTGTCGTCAGCCCCTGGTAAACCTGGGCGGGCGTTTCTCGACGAAGGCCTTGAGCCCTTCGCGGGCATCGGCGGTGGCGAAACATAACCCGAACAGTTCGGCCTCGTAACGGCACGCCCGGGCGACATCCATCTCCAGCCCGAACTCGATCGCCTCCTTGGCGATACGGATGGCCGAGGAGCTCTTGTCGAGCATCTTCGCCGCCAGGGCCCGGGCCTCCGGCATCAGCCGGTCCGCCGGCACCACGCGGTTGATCAGGCCGATCCGCAAGGCATCCTGAGCATCGACCATCTCCCCGGTGAAGATCAGCTCCTTGGCGCGCCCCTTGCCGACCAGTCGGGCCAGGCGCTGGGTGCCGCCGAAGCCGGGGATGATGCCGAGCTTGACCTCGGGCTGGCCGAGCCGGGCCGTTTCGGCGGCAATGCGCAGGTCGCAGGCCATGGCCAGTTCGCAGCCGGCACCGAGGGCATAGCCGTTAATCACGGCGATGACCGGCTTGGGGAACGCCTCGATGCGGTCATAGACCCGGTGGGCCAGCAGCGCCATCGCCCGTGCCGCCTCGACATCGAGACTTTCCAGGTAGCGGATGTCGCCGCCGGCGACGAAGGCCTTCTCGCCGGCACCGGTCAGAAGGACCACGCCGACGGAGCTGTCGCTTTCCAAACCATCCAGCATCTGCTCCAGCAACTGGTAGCTGGCCACGGTGAGGGCATTCATGACGGCGGGGTTGTTGATGGTGATCACGGCGATGCCGTCGGCCTTCTCCAGCAGCAGGGTTCCTTCGTGCATAACACCGGGCTCCTTGTCGTTGTTTTTCAGGTGAGTGTAGCCGCCACCGGTAAAAGGGCAAGCGGCAAAAATTGCCAGTGACGGCCAGCCCTCGCCCTGTGGTATATTGCCGTGCGCCACATCAACCCTTCAGGAGCCCCTTGGCCCTCATCAGCCTGCGACAGATCACTCTCGCCTTCGGCGGGCCGCCGCTCTTCGACGGCATCACCCTGCAGATCGAAGCCGGGGAACGGCTGTGCCTTCTGGGACGCAACGGCACCGGCAAGTCGACCCTGCTCAAGGTGATGGCCGGCGAGCTCCGCCCGGACAGCGGCGAAATCCACCGTCAGCAGAACCTCAAGGTGGCGCTGGTCGACCAGGAGGTCCCGCAGGAACTCGAAGGGACGGTCTTCGCCATCGTCGCCGCCGGCATGGGCGAAACGGCCGACCTGCTCGCCGCCTACCATGCCCTGGCACAGCAGTTGGCAACCGCCGGCGATGCCGCCCTTTTGCCGCAACTCGAGGCGCTGCAGCACCGCCTCGAGGAGACCGGGGCCTGGAACCTGCACCAGGAAGTGGAGCGGGTCCTCAAGCGGCTGAATCTCGATGCCGATGCCGAATTCGCCGCCCTCTCCGGTGGCACCAAGCGCCGGGTGCTGCTGGCCCGGGCGCTGGTCGCCGCCCCCGACATCCTGCTCCTCGACGAGCCAACCAACCACCTCGACATCGACACCATCCTCTGGCTCGAGGAGTTCCTCCTCAAACAGGTCAGGACGCTGGTTTTCGTCACCCACGACCGCGCCTTCGCCCGCCGCCTGGCCAACCGCGTGGCGGAACTCGACCGCGGCCGGCTCTACGCCTTTGGCTGCAGCTACGATCAGTTCACTGAACGCCGCGAGGCCCTGCTCGAGGCGGAGGTCACACGCCAGGCGTTGTTCGACAAAAAACTGGCCCAGGAAGAGGCGTGGATCCGCCAGGGGGTCAAGGCCCGCCGCACCCGCAACGAGGGGCGGGTACGCGCCCTGAAGCAGCTGCGCGAGGAATACCGTCGACGCCGCGAGCGCCAGGGGACGGCGAAACTGCAGCTCCAGGAGGCGGAGCGCTCCGGCGCCCTGGTGGCGGAGATCGAAAAGGTCACCTACGCATGGGAGGGGCGGCCGCTGATCCGCGACTTCTCTACCACCATCCTGCGCGGCGACCGCATCGGCATCATCGGCCCGAACGGCTCGGGGAAGACCACCCTGCTGCGTTTGCTCCTCGGGGAGATCGCCCCGCAAGCCGGGAGCGTGCGCCTCGGCACCCGCCGCGAGATTCTCTACTTCGACCAGCTGCGCGAGCAGCTCGACCTGAACGCCACGGTGGTGGAGAACGTCGGCGAGGGGAACGACACGGTGACGATCAACGGCCAGCCCCGCCACGTCATCGGCTACCTGCAGGACTTCCTCTTCAGCCCGGAACGGGCCCGCTCGCCGGTACGCATCCTCTCCGGAGGCGAGCGCAACCGCCTGCTGCTGGCGAAACTCTTCACCAAACCGGCCAACGTGCTGGTCCTCGACGAGCCGACCAACGATCTCGATGCCGAGACGCTGGAGCTATTGGAGGAGCTGCTTCTCGACTACAGCGGCACGCTGCTGCTGGTCAGCCACGACCGCGACTTCCTCAACAGCGTGGTGACCTCGACCCTGGTTCTCGACGGCACCGGCCAGGTCGAGGAATTCGTCGGTGGCTACGACGACTGGCTGCGCCAGGCGCAGGCCGCACTGCCGGCCGAGCCAACGCCGCGCAAGGCCGCAGAGGAGACTCCGCGCCCCCCGAAGGAGCGCCCGCGCAAGCTCTCGTTCAAGGAGAACCAGGAGCTGGCCGCCCTCCCCGACCGCATTGCCGCCCTTGAAGAGGAACAGGCCGTCCTGCTGGCGACCCTCGCCGATCCCGAGTTCTACAAATCCGCCGGCAGCGAAGTCGCCCGCCTCAACGCCCGCCTGCCGGAGCTGGAAGCGGAACTGGCCGCGGCCTATGCGCGCTGGGAGGAGCTGGAGACCCTGGCGGAAACGCTAAAAAATTGACTCCCGCGCTTTCTCTTCGTAGACTTGCGGCGTTTGCCCGGATCTTTTCATCCCGCCCGGCCGCAAGGAACCAGCCGACACCATGACCGCCATCGCCCCCCTCCACCCCGATGCCGTGCGCATCCTCCCTCTTGGGGGGCTCGGCGAAATCGGGCTGAACATGCTGGCCATCGAGTGCCGGGGGCAGATCGTCCTGATCGACTGCGGGCTGATGTTCCCCGAGGCCTACATGTTCGGCATCGACCTCGTGGTTCCCGACATCAGCGCCCTGACCGGCCGTGAGAGCGACATCCAGGCGCTGCTGCTGACCCACGGTCACGAAGACCACATCGGCGCCATCCCCTACCTGCTCAAGGAACTGGGGAACCCGCCGGTCTACGGCACCCCTCTGACCCTGGGGCTTTTGCGCAACAAGCTCGACGAGCACCGGCTGACCCCCCTGGCCAGGCTGTACGAAGTGACCCCGCGTCAAATCATCGAACTGGGCCATTTCGAGATCGAGTTCTTCCGCGTCACCCATTCCATCGTCGACGGTTGCGGACTGGCGATCCGCACCCCCGCCGGGCTGATCGTCCACACCGGCGACTTCAAGCTCGACCCGACGCCGGTCGACGGCCGGATCACCGACCTCGGCCGGCTGGCGGCCTACGGCGAAGAAGGGGTCCTCCTGCTGCTGGCCGACTCCACCAACGTCGAAAAGCCGGGGCAGACTCTGTCCGAGCGCACTGTCGGCGAAGCCCTCTTTGATCTCGTCCCACGCAGCGGCGGGATGCTCTTCGTCGCCACCTTCTCCTCCAACATCCACCGCATCCAGCAGATCTGCGACGCGGCGGCTAAAGCCGGGCGGCAGGTGCTGATCAACGGCCGCAGCATGCTGGCCAACATCGCCATTGCCCGCCAGCTCGGCTATCTGAAGGTCGCCGACGATCTGTTCATCGACTTAAAGCAGCTGCGCGAACTGCCGCGCGAGCAGGTGCTGGTGCTGACCACCGGCAGCCAGGGCGAACCGTTAAGCTCCCTGACGCGCATCGCCATGGCCGACCACAAGCAGCTGGAACTTTTGCCGGGCGATACGGTGATCCTCTCCGCCAAGTTCATCCCCGGCAACGAGCGGGCCATCACCAGCCTGATCAACCACCTGTGCCGGCGCGGCGCCGAGGTTCACTACGAAACCACCAGCGAAATCCACGTCTCCGGCCATGCCAGCCAGGAGGAGCTCAAAACCGTGCACAGCCTGGTCAGACCCCATTATTTCGTGCCGGTCCACGGCGAATACCGGCACCTGGCCCGCCACGCCGCCCTGGCCCGCGCCATGGGGATGCCGGCGGAGCGGGCGCTGGTGATCGAGAACGGTCAGCCCCTGGTCCTCTCCGCCAATGGCCACCGCCTGGAGGCGCGCATCGAAACCGGCAGAGTCTTTATCGACGGCAAGGGGGTCGGCGATATCGGCGAGTTGGAACTGCGCGACCGGCGCCACCTGGCCAACCACGGCCTGGTGCTGGTCTTCATGGCGCTGAATCAGGCGACCGGGGAGATTGTCAGTGGCCCCGAAATCGTCACCCGCGGCTTCGTTCCGGAGGGCGACGGCCAGGCACTGCTCGACGAGGCGATCAACCTGGTACGCGGCACCCTGGCGGAGCACAGCCGCGAGGCGGTGGCCGGCTGGGAGGAGTTGCGCGTCGAGGTGCGCAAAACCCTGCAGCGCTTCTTCAACCGCAGCATCGACCGCCGTCCGCTGATCATCCCCTTCATCATGGAGTTATAATCTGATGACCTGCTCCTCACCCCTTACCCCTCACCCCTCACTATGAATCTTTTCGACGCCATCCTCCTCGGCATCGTCCAGGGAATCACCGAGTTCCTGCCGATCTCCTCCGACGGCCATCTGGCCATCGTCCAGCACCTGCTCTCCGATTTCCACCAACCGGGGCTGCTCTTCGACGTCATGCTCCACGTCGGCACCCTGCTGGCGATCATCCTCTATTTCGCCCGCGACATTACCGGCCTGGCCACCGCCCTGTTCCGCAAGGACGCCGACGCCCGGCGCGACCGTCACCTTTTGTGGCTGATCGTGGCCGCCTCGGTGCCGACCGCCATCATCGGTCTGGCCCTGAAGTCGCTGGTCGAGCAGTGGGTGGAAAATATGGCGGTGGTCGGCGGGATGCTGCTGGTGACGGGAACCTTGCTCTTCATCAGCGAACGCTACCGGCGCGGCGGGCAGCGCGGCGTGGCGGCGTTGACCTTGACCGATGCCGTCCTCACCGGCATCGCCCAGGGGCTGGCGGTTCTCCCCGGGCTGTCGCGCTCGGGATCGACCATTGCCACCCTGCTCTTCCGCGGGGTCAGCGGCGAGACCGCGGCGCGCTTTTCTTTCCTGATGGCGATACCGGCCGTCGGTGGCGCCGCGCTCCTGTCGCTGCGCGACCTCGACGCCCTCCCCACTGCCGACCTTCCTGCCTATCTCGCCGGCACCGGCGTCGCCTTCCTGGTCGGGCTGCTAGCGATCCGCATGCTGCTCGGCGTCATCCGCCGCCAGCGGCTGGTCTGGTTCACGTTTTACTGCTGGCTGGCGGGGGCGCTGGTGTTGGCGCTGCTGAACTAGCTTAACTGGCAGGATCGGGGAGCGGGGTACGGGGAGCGAAAATCACTCCGCACCACGCACCTCGTGCCTTGTACCCACCCTTCCCCTTTAAAGCAGCTTCCTGCGCTGGAGGAAGGCGAGCACGATCTGGTTGAAGCTGTCCGCCTGCTCGAGATTGGCCATGTGGCCGGCGTTGGGGAGAATGTGCAGTTCGGCATCGGGGAGACCGGCAGCCAACGCCTCGGCATGACTGGCCGGAACGGCCAGATCCTGGGCGGCACCGATCACCAGCGCCGGCACCGCCAGTTCGGGGAGCAACTCCAGGTAGTCGCGGCGGCTGCGCATGGCCAAAAGTCCGGCGGCCACCCCTTCCGGAGAGGCTGCATCCATCCAGGCGCGCACCTCCTTCACCAGCTCCGGCTGTTTTTTCAGCGTCGCCGGAGCAAAGAGCAGCTTTTCGAAGACGTCCGGAACCACGCTGCGGTTGCCGCCGCGCACCTGGTCGGCCAGCTCCACGCGACGCACTTTGCCGGCCGGGTCGTCGGCCGCGGCCCGGGTCACGATGTAGAGGGCGGCCGCCAGCCGCTGAGGATAGCGTTCCGCCATGTTGAGCAGCACATACCCCCCCATCGACATGCCGCCGACCACCGCCCGGTCGATTCCCAAGCGGTCGAGCAAGTCCATCACCGCATCGGCATAGGCATCCATCGACACCACCCCGGGCTTTGGCGGGGACTGGCCGAAACCCGGCAGGTCCGGGCAGATCACCCGGCAACCGGTCTTGCTCAACGCCTGCACCTGCGGCCGCCACATGCGGCGGCACAAGGGAAAACCGTGAATCAGCACCACGGGGAGACCGGTGCCGCTTTCGTCATAACGCAAACTCATGGAAACTCCTCACCTCCAGCACGAAGCGCTTGGCACATCCGTTGCCAGCCCCTATAATGCCACAAATTCTCCGGAGCCGACCACATGCCCCGTTTACTGCTGATCTCTTCACTGCTGTTCGCGACCCTTTTGGCCACCGCCTGCAGCCGCGACGAAGCCCCGCAACCGCCGGCGGCCCAAGGGACGCCTCCCGCTGCCACCATCGACAGCACAGCGCCACCACCGCCTCCACCGGCACCACCGATCAAAGAGGATTTCGAAGGGGAACCGAAACTCAGCCTCTTCCCGCGGGCCGGCGATTTTGCCCCGGAGGAGGCCGACAAGGAAGCGACGGGCTACTGGCTGACCTTCATCGACCATCTGCTGCGCATTAGCGGACCGGTAAAAAAGGCCGATGGCCGTGCCTTTGCCATCCGCGGCATCAAAACCATCCAGTCCGTCGGCTTCTTTGCTCCGTTCGCGGTCGAGCCGAATACCGAATACCGCGTGGCCTACCGGGTCTGGTGCAAGCTGCCGAAAGGGGCGGCCACCGGGATCGGCTACCTCGAATACAACGAATTCTTGTGGATCGGCGAGCAGTTCCAGAAATCGCTCAGCCAGAAGCATTTCCGCGGCGCCCGCGAGGGGGTGCGCTTGAGCGGCAAGCAGGAGGGGCAACTGCAGCAGTTTACCTTCCGCAGCGGGCCGGAGACCCGCATGGTCCACCTGGTCTTCTTCATCGAGGGGGAAACCGACCGCGACCCGGTGATCATCGACGACATCGAGATCGTGCCGGGCGCTTCACGCTGACAAAACGCTCTTTAAGAGTTGACCCTGTTCACGACTTGACCCCGTTCGTGGTTCGACAAGCTCACCACGGACGGGGTCAAACCATTTCCGGTCGCTCCCAAGCTTGAAGCCGTTCGCCCTGAGCCTGTCGAAGGGTTCTTCAGTCCTCCCGCTCTTCAGCCCTACTCCAGCGCGTAGAGTTTGCCGTCGTCGCTGCCGAAGTAGGCGCGCTTGCCGATGATGGTCGGTGCCGAGCGCACCCATCCGCCCGCCTGGAATTTCCCGCGCACCTGCCCCGTCTTCAGATCGACGGCATAGAAGTGGCCGTCACGGCTGCCGAAAAACACCCGCTGCCCGGCAATGGCCGGTGAGCCATTGACCATCCCGCGCGTCTCCACGCTCCACAGCCCGGCACCGGTCGCCGCATTCAGGCCATACAGGCGGCTGTCGTCGGCTCCGAAGACCACCACCCCCTCCTGAATGGCGGCCGCCGAAGCCACCTCGTTGCCGGCACGGAACTGCCATTTCGGCTTGCCGGTCTGGCTGTCGATCGCGTAGAAAAAGCGGTCGCGGCTGCCGACATACACCACCCCTTCATGAACCGCCGGGGTGGCCACGATCTCCCGTCCGGTGCGAAAGGTCCACAGGGTCTTCCCCGACAGGTCGAGGGCATACAGGCCGCCCTTGGCCGTCGTCACATAAAGGGCCTTCTGGTCGCAACTCGCCGCCGCTTCCACCGGCTCCCCAAGATCCACCTGCCACTTGAGTTTGCCATCATCCGCGTCGACGGCGTGGAACTTGCCGTCCATGCTGCCGACGTAAACCACGCCATCGACGGCCAGCGGCGTGGCGCGCAACTCTCCACTCGCGGCATATTTCCACAGGCGCTGCCCATTTTCCGGGTTGAAGGCGAGCAGTGCACCGCCGATATCGGCCGTGATCAGTTGCCGGCCATTCGGCGCCGGTGCGCCGAGAATGCTGCCCTCGGCCGCCGCCTCCCACTTCTTCTGCCCGTTGGCAGGATCGACGGCGTAGACCTTGCGATCCATGCTGCCGACGAACAAAACGCCATCGAGGGAAACCGGCGAACCGGTAATCGAGTACCCGGTCTTGAACGTCCACACCGGGGCGGAGAAGTTGCCTGGACCGTCGCCGGCAAACACGCCGCGATGGGCGGCATCGCCGCGGTAGACCACGGTCTCGTGGCGCTCGAACCAGTTGCAGGCGGACAAAGAGATGACCAGCATGGACATGAGGGCTGCAAAGACCAGTCTGCCAAGTTTCATAGGTGTTGCATCTCCTTTATGTACAACGTGCGACGAAAGACTCCAGGAGGGAACGCTTCCAATACGGATGAACGAAAACCAATCAGCAGGATAGTCAAAACGGCAGGATCGGGCAACAGGAATCGGGGGACACTACTGGTAGCGTCCCCCGATTCCTGTGTTTCAATGATTTACTGGGTCGTCTTGGTATTTCGGCTCATCCTGGCCGTCGACCCACACTGCCAGCAGGTGACTGAATCCGGCATCGTCAACAAAGTACCGGACATGCAACCGCCGGTAGGCAATATTGATTACGGCCAGATGAAACTCACGCTCAACGCCCCCCAGGTTTTTTTGCCTGACCGGCCATCCATGGGGGTGGTGGTCAATTACATTCAAGACGGTTTCCATGGCTTGAGGAAGGGCCAAGTAAGCGAGAGGACTCGACCTTCTCAAATAACTTCGCAATTCGCCATACGCCGCGAGGACCGCCGGTGTACGACATATCTTAAGGAATCTCCCCGCCATTATCGTTTAGAACGATCCCCTACGAGCATCTCGCGGCCGACGATCCGATCGTCTTCGATCATCTGCAGCAGGTCATCAACGGGTTCGGACAAACCGGCCTCGACTTCCCCCCATGACTGCAGAGTCATGAGGTCGGCGCGCTGTTCAAGGATCTCCTCCTGTATCAAGCGGCGAGCACCCGCCTTGAAAAATCCCTGGGGCGTCATGCCATGAACACGACAGTATTCATTAACATTCGACATTTCTACGTCATCAAGAGTCAAATTAACTTGATTACGCCTTGCCATATCAACCCCCCTCCTAGCTTTTATAGAAATCCTAGCAAATTCACGGGTTGTTTTCAAGGCGAATTGGCTGGGGCGCAAATAGGAGAGTTTAGAACGTGCGTTGTCTTTCGGTATTGGAACAGGTAGACTGATTCCATGACAACGATGCGATTCGAATGGGATCCGGCCAAGGAGAAACCCAACTTAATCAAGCACCGGGTGAGCTTTGCCGATGCAGCCAGGGTCTTTGCCGATCCCTTTCAGTCGAACCTTTTTGACGAAGAGCACTCATGATGATGAGGCACGCTGGATTGTCATCAGGGAAATTCCGGTTTTGAAAGTGGTGGTTGTCGTTCATACGATACGGCAAGGCGGTGAAGAATGGCTGGTCCGCATCATCTCGGCCCGGAAAGCCACGCAGCGAGAGCGCGAAACCTACTTCGCGAGGAGAACGCCATGAAGAAAGAATATGATTTTTCAAGGGCAGAGCAAGGGAAGTTTCACTGCCCCCCGGAAAAGATGCAGATTCCGGTCTATCTCGACAGCACCCTGGAATCGTTCTATGCAGAACGGGCCCGCAAGCGCAAGATCGATATCGGGACGCTTATTAACGCGGTGTTGCGCAAAGAGATGGAGCTTGTCAAGGAGTTGGAAGCTTAGGCCGGCATGATCGTCGCGTTGCCGTTTACACGGGTTCTGACTGATTATCTTGTTCGAAGAATTCCCGAAAGCAACTACGCCCCAGAGCTGCCTGTTTAACTCTATAGCCTTCCCAAATTGCAAGCCAGGCACCGATGACGTTCCCCGAATGGACAGACTACATTATGGTATTATTAAAATGAAATTAATCGGCCACAAGGAGCGTAACATGTTTTTTTATCTGTGCCACGCGCATATACGACTTCTGATGTTTTTTTGCCTAGCAACGCTTCTCATAAACTTTCCGGGCAGACTGTGTGCGGAAGATCTCCAAAAAGGCAGAAGCCCTCAACAACTCGCCGACATTCTCTATACCGACATGAAATCTATCGCCGCAGCGGTTGATGTCTATCAGGAAAGATATCAACAATTGCCATCGTCCGAACAAGATTTACTGGAAGGACAGATTGTTCAAAAGATGCAGAGTTATCCGGAGGAATTTGTATCTGGCAGATATTTCATTCAAGCGCGATACGACGACATGGATGGCAAAGGCGACTTGGACGACACCATCTACACGGGAGATAAAATTCCCGAAACAGTCTGCATTGAATTTAACAAACGCTACGCCATGCCCCCTCTCAATACCGGGGAAGTTTTTGATTACCAAGCTGCTGGCGCCAAATATCCTGGCGCAGTTTACGGACGCCACATGGAGATCTATGCCATCAAGTGGGAAACCGCGAACAAAACCTGCGAAATCAACTGGGTAATTGCCTATCACTAATCGACCGATTGACCGAGGATTCGCTTACCCTGCCGCGAATTCAGATATTCCGAGAGGTTCTGCAATTCCGCCTTTTTCCCCGGGTGGTACAATTCGGACCATGGCAGGGCAAGTAGTTCTCGAGCAATCTGCTTGGCCCTGTCATCTTCACCAAGTTCATGGGCCAAGAGCGCGATTTGGTGTTTAATTTCCGGGTTTTCCGGAAAAACAGCTTCGGCACGCTCCAGCATCCGCATCGCCCCATTCAAATCCCTCGCTTCATAGGCTTTCCAAACCAGATTCAAGTACTCGACTGCATAACCAGAATCAAACATCACAGCGGCATCAAGATGCCTCAACGCACGCTGCGGTTCTTTCATTTCAGCAGCACTCCGATAAAGGACGAACTGGACCCATGCCGATTTCGCATCAGCAGCCCCCATCTGGCGTGCAATCTCGGCAACCATTTCTTTTTTGAAAAAATTTTGAAGATACAGGATGTCTTTCATACGCCGCCAATTGGGTGGAAGCTCCTGGCCGATGCGACTGCTGCTCTCGAGAAAATACCCCAACATTTCCCCAGCAAACCGTACATCGAGAGAAATTCTTCCATCAAGGTTGCCATAGCAAAACGTCGTGACAAGGCGTTGTGGGGCCTGTTTATGGATAGAATCGGCAGTAGCTTCCAGTAAAGCGAACAACGGTGTGGCAATTTCGTTACGAATGCTTTGTAGAAACCAGTCCTGATCAATATGCACCACTGCTTGCTTTACCGGTGACAGCTGAGCAAGAGTCACTGCCCTAAACGCGGTGCCACGCAGAGTCCCTTTGAGCACGCCCGTCCCGTCGGCAACGACCTCAATTTTATCTGTGGCATCAAGATAGCCTGAACCAAGCAACTGACGGCGAAGCACCTCTCCATTAAGTGGGGGCAACGTGTCAGTAACAGGGACAACCCAGATAAATTCAGAGAACCAGCCGGAGCGCAGTGCGGCATCAATCGTCATTGCCGGCAGCAATAGGGGCGCTGCTTGCAACGGATTGGTCTTTGTAGCCAACAACGTGCGATTCGCGGTTAGTAGTAAGCTCCCGGCATCAACCCGCAGGTTTTCAGGCACTGGCAACAACAAAGGCTCGTTGCTAAACAGCAGCAGCGTCGGCCGGTAATCGACTGCGGCATGCCAGAAATACAGTGCTTCACCAGGGAACTCGACCTTATTAAAGGGGGATCGCAAATCACTACTACCAGCAGGTTGAGAAGTTTGTGTTTCATCACGCGAGCAACCAAAGGAACAGATTACAAGAACAGCCCAAAGTGCCATCAAAACAGCAGGGATTCTTCGACATTTAAACCATATACACATATATGTGCGCTCCTTGACGGCCCCGCCGGATAGCACAAGAGCCGGGATTGCTCCCGGCTCTTGTGCTAAGTCAGAGAGGAGCTTCTGAAAAGCATCCTCCGGTCAGATCAAATTATTTCCAAGGCGTGACCTTGTTCCAGCCAGGTTCATCGCCGCCGGTATCGCCGGTAGTGATGGTGCCGTTGCCGTTGTTGTCGATGAAACGGTGACAGTTTTGCGCGCTCTTGGCGTAGGCGAACTCCTTGTTGTTGAGCGCAGTCTCGGTGCCGGTCGGGAAGATCCCCACCGTCGACCAGTCGGTTACCGTACCGTTGGCAGCCCCGCTAGTCCAGTCGGGGTCGCCGCTGAAAAGGTCGTCCCAGGTGTTGTGAGAGATATCGAGGCAGTTAGTAATCATCAACTTCGGCAGGCGCGAGGCGTGCGGATTGTGACACTTGCTGCAACTGAACTTGTGGTACTGTGTCTGTGCCGTCGTTGTACTTCTATCTACTCCCCAGACGCTGTCATAAGCGGACCCCCGTCCAGCTTGGTAAGCATAACGCACTTGGGCGCTGGTAGCGACAACCGCGTACGGCGAAACACCGGCGTTGTTGTCAGTAGTGATATTCGTACCTGGGTACGTAGTGGTGTCGAAGGTATTGCCCGAGTAGTTACGCAATCCGTACATACGGTCACTACCGTTGGCCCCGCCACTCGTGTAGAGGCTTTGATAACCCATGGTCGGGTTGGTCCATAAGGTCCCTTCGTTGCGGGTAGTTGGATTGTAGATATTAGCCTTGGCCGACCCAGTTCCGCCGATAACCGCATTGCTATGGCCGTTGGTGCCGACCCACAGACTGGCGCCGCCATTTTCGGTGGTATTCTGGTTCATCGCATCGACCCCGCTTGTGTGGCAGAGCATGCACAACCCGGCAGAGTTTGTCGTCGTCCAGTTCACCCCAGTATAGCCAGTTGAGACCGTCGGGTTATTATTATTCTGATCAATCTGCCAGCCACCCAGCAGGCTGGTGTTGGCTGGGAGCGTGGTGCTATGCCAACCGCGTGGCACGCCGCCGAAGAAATTGCCGGCCGCATAGTAGGTGGTGGATGCGGTGGTCGGCGCACCATCCTCCTTATAGGGGTTGGTCCACCAAGTGCCGCGCAGGAACGGCTTACCTGAGACATCACCGGTCACCACGCCACTGGCTGTATCATGAACGTCATGGCAGTAAGAACAGCGAATATTGCCGACGCTGTCTTTAGTTTCAGTAAAGTAACCAGCCGTCGCTGTAGCTGTGCTCGTTCCAGCGCTGTTAACCGAGTGCGTCGATTGAATGGCAGCAGTTTTATAACTGAAATTGGCGCTTGTCCAAGTCGCAGTCGTCCAGTTAGGCGTAGATACAGTACCGTAATTGTAGGCAGCCAGCGCCGCCGGTGCACCGGTCTGCTTGGTGTTAGTGCCCCACTCGGAAATAGCCGTGATTTGATAGGTTGTGGTGTTGTTGTGACAGTTCCAGCAGATTTCCGCCTCGGTCGACCCAGTCGTGGCGGTACCTCCGAGCCAGAAACCAGCTGTTGTACCTCCGTCGTTTGTATGCTCGTCATCACTCGTACCTGCGTTATTTAGGACCGCAGTGTAGTTTATCCCAACCGTTGTATTCTCAGCGATGAAAACCTTGGTGGAGTCACCGATGCCATTATGCTTGGTGGACGGGTGGCAATCGGTGCAAGCGTTGAATGTCGAGTAGTTAGTCGGCGTCGTCTTGGTGCCGCGTTTTACGTGGCTACTCGACGGGCCAACCTTGAGTGCACCGGTGCCGCTGCCAGTGTGGCAATCGGTACAAGCCAGGTCCGGACTACCGGTCACGTTCGCAATGGTTGTCCAGCCGGAATCAGCCATCGCATGACTGCCCCCTGCGGTATGGCAGGTAGATGTGCAGTCCCAGGTTGTACTGCTGTAACCGCGGTTGATATTAAAATCAATACTGCCGTTGCCATGATAGGTACTGCTGTTGCTGGTGTTGCCGAACCAGCCGATCTTGCCCCCAGCGTTCACCGTGTAGGTGCTATTGGTTGTGTCATTGTACACATGGCACACCCGGCAACGATCATTCTGGCCGGTGTTTCCACCATGGTTGCCGATAATTTCATCGGCAACCGCATCCGCCGGACTGTTCCAGTTCTGGTCATGGTTGAGAACGCCAGTGTTCCAGCCAAGGCCATCGACGCCACCATGGCAGCCATTACATTCGGCGCCGGTGGTTACGTAATGGATCGAGCTGTCCCACTTGCGCGCCCAAGTGCCGTTGTCACCTGAGCCCGCATGGCAGCCGGTGCTGACCCCAGCGCCGGAACAGGTGCCGACGCCGTCGGCGGTGCCGGTGTAGGCTGCGAAGAGACCAAGGGCGGTACGGTCCGGGTTGGCAATCGTCCAGTTGCCGGTGAAGGTGCCGTTGATGTGGGTGCCGGACTGCGAGTAAGCCGGCGGCGTGTGGCACGGCTCGCACATGGAGTTCACACCGCTCAGGGTATTGTCATGCTCCTTACCGGTGACGGTCGCCACCCCGGCGGTGTGCAGACCGGAGTTGGGGTTGTTGGCGGCACCGACGGTATGGCAGGAGACGCAGGCGCTGGTGGCGCCGGCATACCAGCCGTAGTTGCCGCCCGCGTTGGTGTCCTTTTCGTTGTGGCAGTCCACCGCGAAGCAGTTGGGACTGGTATAGGTGGCCACGGTGCCGGCATCGGCTGCGCCGCTCCAGATGCGCAGGAAGCTCGGGACATCGGCCTGACCAGTCGGCGCATTGTCCGTATAGTGACCCGAGGCGCCAATCGTGGCAAGACTTCCGTGGCAGTAGCTGCAGATCGTCTTCTGTTTCACTTCCGAGGTCGTCCCGGTATCGGTGACGATCTGTGCCAAGCTCTCGTTATACAGCTTCAAAGCCAACCGGGTGACATGAACGTCATGCTCGCCAGGGCGGTCCGGCCAGGCAGCGCCAGCCCCGCTCGGCCAGAAGTTCTTGTTGCTCAGGGTGGCATTGTCGCCACCGTGGCAGCCGTTACAGCCGGAACCTTTGAAGCCGTCGTTCTTGTGGTTATGACAGTTCATGCAACCCGTGGTGTTGCTGGCATGGGTTCCCGAGGCCACCGAGGTGTTGTCCCTGAAGGATGTGGTCAGGGTGTGGCACTCCTGGCAGATGCCGTCGAAGGTGGTCGAAGGCTCCGCATAGCTATCCGCCGCGGTGCCGGCGGTGCTGGTGAAGACCATCGTCTCGATCGCCGCATCCGGAGTGTTGCGCACCCCGTTGGTCTGTGAGCCCTTGTCGGCGAGATCGCTATGGATCATTGCCAGGTTGCTGCCGTCGCCGTGCGGGTCGTGACAGTCAACGCACTTGGCGCCAAAGCCCCAGGTATAGTTCTTCCCGGCCGTCGCCTGATCGTGGGTAGCGAAAGTACCGCTCACGGTATGGCAGCCGGCCGCGCTGTCGTTACAGGTGAAGCCGACCTTGAGCCGGAACGGGTTGCTGCCGGTCAGAGTCGCGGTGGTATCGTGAGCCTGGTTGATGTCATGGCAGGCCATGCAATCCTTGTTGGCCGCAGCCCCGTTGATGGTCGCCTGCCCATGACCGACGGCGGTGTACTGGGTCGAACTGATCATCGAGATATTTCCGGCCGTGCCGGTCCAGCCCCAGTTGGCCGTTTCGGTCGTATTGTAGTGGCACTGGTTGCAGTTGGTCGGATTCAGGTCGTTCCAGGCGATATTCGTGGCCGCCACGTGGCAGCCGGCCGTGCCGGAGCAGGTGCCGGTCAGGTTGCCGCGACTCGCCGCCTGGGAGTAGGTCAGGTTGGTCTGCCAGTTGACCGTGCCGTTATTATGAGTCGCACCGGTACCATCGTTGCCGTGGCAGTTGACGCACATGGCAACCGAGGCCGGGTTGGCCGTCAAAAGGGACGCCGTGGCGCCGTGCGACGCATGCGCACCGGACGCCCCCACGCGGGTCACGCCGCCGGCATGGCAGTCTCCGCACGCCACGCCATCGCCGACAACCGAGGCATCGGTCCAACCTGAGGTGCCATTCATGGTCAGGGTTAGGCCGGCATGGCAGTTGGTTGTGCAGTTGCCGTCGCCGGGGGTCGTATCGAGAGTGGAGTTCATCTCCAGTGTGTTGTTTTCGTGCTTGGTGCCGGTCGAATAATTGGTATGGCCCCAGCCGTGGCACTTGGAACACTCGCCATGGTTCGATTTTGAGGTTGCCAGGGTGTCGGGATCGTTGTCCACATCGGGGTTCACATGATCGGTCGCCCCGACAATGTTCCAGCCGGTAAAGAAGGAGCCGTGGCAGTTGCCGCAGACCGTAGCGCTCGCGGCGTCATTGCCGTAGGCCCAGGTGCCGTCGACCGCAGTACTCCAGCGACGCTGCCAAGTGCCGGCATCGGTGTGGCAGGTCGCAGCGCAATCGTCGGTGGCGCGCACGTAGCCTGCGGGGATTTTGGTGGTGTTCCAGGTGTAGGTGGCCGCACCGGCATTCTGCACGGTGCCGTCGAAGTGCAGTGACGACGGCGAGGTCGAGCTGTGGCAGGAGACGCAGGTCGCCGTTCCCGGCGCACCTTCAACCGGGGTGTTCAGGAACTGGTTGTCGTGAGCCATGGCCACAGTAGCGTCGTGCAGGCCGCTGGTCGGGTCGCCGGCCGCCCCGCCGCCGATCGCATGGCAATTGGAGCAGGAGATACCAGTGGTGTTCCAGGCCGGGGTGGCTTTGCCGTTGTGGCAACCCGTCGGGGTGCTGGCACAGGTAATGGCCGGCGAAGTGCCGGTCGGGATCAGCGTCCCATTGACGGTCACGTTGTTGTCCGTCACGTTGCTGTGCGTTGTACTGTTGTCTGGGTGGCAGACCGTGCAGTTGGCGGTGTCGTTTGCCCAACCCTTGGCCGTGTAATGCTTGGTATGAGCGTCAGTGTTGGGAGGGGTATTGTGGCAGCTGTTGCAGACGGTGGTACCGACCCCCCACTGCGGTGTCGCGGCGCCGCTGTGGCAGTTGACGTTGGTGCAGGATCCCGTCGGAGTTGCCACGTAATCGTTGCGCTGCGGGAAGGTCGTTCCCAAGGTATACGTTCCACCGGCGTTAAAAATAGGCGAGGCCATGTTGATGTTGCCGTCACGGTGCGCCAGGTTGACTCCGGCGTCGGTGTGGCAGGTGGTGCAGACATAGTTGTGTTTGGCATGATCGCCCCGGAACGTCCCCGCAACTGCATCGCGGGTCGAACTGTCCACAAAGCTTCCGCTCCCGCCATGACAACCGATGCAGTTGCTGATGGTGCTGGAGGGGCCGGAATCGACGCTGATCAAGTTCGAGTTCCAGGTTCCGGTTGCCCCGGTATCAGGTAAATCGACGGCAATTGCCGTAACGCTCGACCGGATCGATTTGCCGGCTGCGGATGCGGCCAGATCATAGGTGATCCAGATATACTTCGACGTGCCGTTGGTCACGGTGCGAATCGCTGCGGAAAGGGCCGTCAAACTGATCGGGGTGCTTGAGCCAGTGAAGCCTGCCTGGGTGACCGTGCCGAGGACACCGTTGCCGAAGTTGGTATCGCTGTCGATGTGAATTTTGAGATTGGTAATATCGGTGGCGCCGGCCGTACCGAGATCATCGACCGTGATGGAGTTGATGACCGTGTTGTTATTGTCACCGGTAGAACTGTCTACCTGAAGGCGCTGCATCTGGACGTCGGTGGCAAGAAGAGAAGCCGACGAGGCTATGGGCGTGTTGCCGGTAACGGAGAGGGCATCTATGGCCGGGCGCAGGGCTAGGGTGCCTGCCACCCACGAATCGTTGGCGCTGGTCGTGCCGCCGGTCCAGGCCGCCGGGTCGACGGCACCGCCAGCCCAGGCCTGCGAGGCGATGTTGGCCACCGCACCCATGGTGGTGCCGGTACCAATAACTGATCTGCCGTTGATAAAACCGGTCGGTGCGGTCATCGCTGTCGGCGTGGCCGCGCCGGTACCAAGACCGACCGCCAAGACCACGGCTCCCGAAGTGAGCGGTGTGATCGCCGGGCTGTCGGGACGGGAGCCAGTGATCGCCGTGACACCTGCCGGTGAACTCGGCGGGGTGACATCCATCGGAGTGGTCTGGTCAACACCGCGCCAGACGTGCACGGCTGTGGCGCCACCGTTGGCGGCATTGTTGAAGCCGCTGACGGTGACCGAAGTGTCCGGCGTACCGGGCATGATCTTGTAGCTGACGCTCAGGTTGGCATCGCGTTGTGTGCCGTGGTTGGCATAGCCGTCGTACACTTCGGTGTAGCCGGTTGGGGCGGTGACCCCCGGATTACCGTTGGCCGTACTCGCCCAGCCGGTGACGACGATGACGATGTCACCGGCGGCCGGAGAGGTGGCGAGGCCACCGGTCAGCGTGCCGTTCAATGAAACGTTGTAGGTGGTAGCGGTTCCGGAACCGGAGGTCCCCCCCACATACTGCAGGGCGGCTTCGGCCGCTCCCGCAGCGATATGCAGCAGGCCGGCGATAACCAGAGCACCAATGCCGGCCATCAGACGTGTCATCCTCAAGCGCATGTGACGTCCTCTCGCCTTCCCAGGCTGTGCCGGGGTATGGCCCCCAGCCATAACGTTGCTCGTCATCTTCGCGTTGCTCCGTTCACTCATGACGACCACTCCCGGTCTGGCGTCGTTGTTCATTGCCGTAGCTTTGCAAACCAATTTCATCTGTGCCTGGCTTCTCATGCTCCCCTCCTACTCCCCACCCACCGGAGCCCAAACCGGGGTCTCCTTGAAGTGGCAATCGACACTCGAGCAGGACTTCGGATCGACGGAGGAGGATTGGCCAACGGTTCCGTTATAGGTCGGCGCGGTCGAACCAAACTGGTAGGAAGCCGCCGGTATCAGCAGGTTGCGCGTCCCGCCGGCGGTGCTGTGGTTCGCTCCGCTGGAAACATTGTGACAAACGCCGCAGACCGCCGTCGAGGTGGCACCGGTGAAGGTGTCGTTCAGCGGATCGAGGGTCACGCCGGCGCGGGCCGCAATGTGGGTCACGTGCTTGGCATGGGCGCCCTTGCCCTCAACAGCCTGCGCGGTCTTGCCGTCGCCCGGAGCCGGCGGGTAGGCATGGCAGGTGGCGCAGGAGACCGGCGGGCCATTGAAGCTGCTGTTGCGGGTCCAGCGGCTGGTGGTGTCGACGAACTCATGCTGCTCGTCGGCGGTGCCGTCGTTGCTGCTGTGGCACTTGGCGCAGCCAACCGATGCGCCGTTATCGGCGAAGCCAACGTTGGTGTTGATCTGGATGGTGCCATCGCGATGCTGGCCGACCGGCGAGTTGGCGATGTTGTAGTAGGTGTTGTCGCCCGCCTTGTAGCTGTGGCAGGTGTAGCACTTGTCGGTGCCGTCGTGGAACGCGGCGATCTGGCCGTCGGCGTCGCCGCTGGTGGTGGTCTGGTGACGGCCGGCCATGCCGGTGACGAAGCCGCTATCGAAATCACCGTGGCAGTTGGCGCAGCGGGTTTCATCGCTGTTCTTCGCGGTTATGCTCCACTTGCGTTTCCAGACCCCGCCGTCGTCATGGCAGGAGGCCAGGCCTGAAACCGGGCCGCAGGTCGGGGTCGTGCCATCGGTGAAGCCGACGTTGGCGGCAAAGTTGATCGACGGCGCGACAGCATTCCAGCTGTTGGTATAGGTCCCGTCGATATGGTTCGTCGACGGCGTGGTGCCATGGCAGGTCATACAATCAGCCGTGCCGGCGGCGCCGTTGTTGAAGCTGTCGTCGTGGGTGTTGGCCGAGGTTATCAGCGTCCCGGCGTGCAGACCGGTAGCCGGGGTGGCATTGAAACCCTTGGCCACGTTGTTGCCACCGATGTAGCTGCCGCTGTGGCAATCAAGGCAGATCACCGCCGCGCTGCCACCACTCCAGTCCCCTGCCTGTGCCGAAGCATGGCAACTGTTGGTGCAGGAGCCGTTGGCCGGGTTGACGCTGAGCTTGCTCCCCACCGCCGCGGTCACCACGTTGTTCAGTGTGCTGTGGGTCACGGTGTTGTTGTTATGGCAGTCGACGCAGTTCGCCGCGACATACTGGGTGTTGAGGGTATGTTTGAGATGTGCGTTGCTGTTCGGCGGCCAGCCGCGGTCCATGGCCGGCGTCGTCACCTTGCCGCTGCCGTGGCAGTCGGTACAGGCCAGGGTATTGCTGCCGGACCAGTCACCGGTGGTGCTGGCGATGTGGCAGCTGTTGGTGCAGGTAAATGTAGGACTGCCGGTATAGGCCGAGACCTTGTTGGCCATGTTCCGCGTCCCGTTGATATGGGACGACACGTTCGCCGCCGTATGGCACTCGCTGCAGGTCCCGGCAATATAGGTGGCGTTGACGTGGCTACCGTGAGCACCCGTCGCCGGCGCGTTGCCGTGGCAGGTCGTGCAGTCGATATCGGTCTGATTCCAGGCCTTGGTGGTGATCGCCACCGGCGTGGCCAGACCGTTGTTATGGCAGGTGGTCGTGGTGCAAGTCCCCATCGTCCCGCCGACATCTTCAGCCCCCGGCGTGTAGCCCATCGCCGCCGGACTGGTGGTGAAGGTGACGTTGCCGCTGCGGTGGGCGTTGTTGGTGCCATGATTCGGGTGGCAGCTGGTGCAGGTCACCGTCAGGCCGAAGTTGGTCGCCGCGCTCATGTGGGCACTGTGAGCGCCGGTGCCAGGGTTGGTGCTGCTGTGGCAGAAGGCGCAGCCCACCGCGTTCGCCACCGTCCAGGTCGCCGTGTAGGCGCCGTTGGATGGGTTGTGACAAGCGACACTGTTACAGGTCGCATTCCCGGCATCCGGGTCACTGCCGGTCCCCAAGGCCGAAGCGATCAAAGTCGCCTCGTCCATCGTCGCATTCGACTTGTCAACCAGGGTGGTCGCCCCGTTGATGTGGGTCGTGTCGCCCGCGACAGGGACGGTGTGGCAACTGGCGCAGGTGGTCACACCACCGACACCGAAGTGCTTGCTGTGGCTACCGCCCAATGGGTTGGAATGCGCGTTGTTATTGGTCAGCGTCGGGTTGGCTTCGTAGTAGTGGCACTCGGAGCAGCCGAGGCTGGTCGCACCCCACGTCACCGTGCCGCTGCCGGTATGGCAGATGCTAGTCGAGCAGGTGTCGTCGTTGGCATTGGCATTGGTCCCTGGCGTGCCATTGTTGCTGTAGGTAATCCCGGCGGCAAAGGTCACAGAGTTGTCGTTGTGCGTACCGGTGGTGCTGGCATAGCCGTCACCATTGTCGCCATGGCAGAGTATACATTCACTGTAGTTGGCGTCGGCGTTGGCACCGTGAGCCGCATGCGCACCACTGTTCGGCGGGATCGTGCCATCGTCGTGGCAGCTGCCGCAGCCAACCCCACCGAAGCTGCCGCTCTCATTGGTGAAGCCGCTGTTGGTATTGGTCGTCAGGGTCTTGCCGCTATGGCAGTTGACCGCGCAGTTGCCGGTCCCGTTGTCGTACCCGAGATCAGCGTTCATGGCGATCAGGTTGTTATTGTGCATGTTGCCGCTCTGGTAGGCGGCAGTCCCCCAACCATGGCACTTGCTGCAGACGACATGACCGCCGGCGTTCATCTGATCGCCGGTGTTGTCTGGATCCGGGTCGGTGTGGTCGGACGTGGTCGCTCCGCCTTCATTCACGAAGTTCCACCCCTGGGCGAAGGAGCCGTGGCAGTTCGCGCAGACCGCGGCGGTGGCCGGGTCACTGTAGGCCGGGGCAGCATCGGTGACGCCGATCCACTTGCGCTTCCAGTCGCCGCCGTCCTTGTGGCAGTTCGACGCACAGCCCCCCGGGTTGGCATAGCTGCCGATCTGGGCGGTAAAAGTATAGGTCGTCTGCAGTGAGGTCTGCAGCGTCCCGGTCTGGTGCGCTGCCGACGGCGTGCTGCTGCTGTGGCAGTTGGTGCAGGTATAGCTGCTGCCGAAGTTGTCGTCGTGCGCCAGGGCCGCGGTCGTTGCATGCAGGCCGCTGTTCGGAGCCTGGTCGCGGGCACCGGTGTCGTACATGCCGGTCTTGCCGACCATGTGGCAGTCGGTACAGGCGCGGGTGCCGGCAGTCCAGTCGTTGGTGTCTGCCGCCACGTGGCAGGTGTTGGTGCAGTTGTTCGCCGTGTAAGCGCTGACCTTCGCCCCGCCAATCGCCGTGACCACGTTGTTCAGCGTGCTGTGGGTTATGGTGTTGTTGTTGTGGCAGTCGATGCAGTTCGCCGCCACATACGGGCTGCCCGTGTGCAGGCCGTGCTTGCCGCTGCTCGGCGGCCAACCGCGATCCATGGCCGGGGTGGTCACCTTGCCGCTGCCGTGGCAGTCGGTGCAAGCCAGGGTGTTGGTGCCGCTGGTCCAGTCGCTGGCGGTATTGGCGATATGGCAGTTATTGAGGCAGGTACCGACCCAGCCGCCCGGGGCGGTGAGCTGGTTGCCGCCGGTCGCCAGATCCATATCGGTGATCTGGCCGGCGATATTGCGGACGCTGTTGATATGGGTTGTCGCGTTCGCCGCGGTATGGCAATCGGTGCAGCCGCCGTCGACGAAGGTGGTGTTGGCCATGTGCTTGGCATGCTCGCCGGTCGCCGGCGCGTTGCCGTGGCAGATGGTGCAGTCGGCACTGGCCTGGCCCCAGGTCGGGGTCACCACCGCGGTCGCCGCCGCCGTGCCGTTGTTGTGGCAGGTGCTGGTGGTGCAGGTGCCCATGGTGCCGAGGACATCGACGGCCCCGGCGGTGTAGTTCATGCCGGCGGCGAAGGTGACATTGCCGCTGCGATGGGCGTAGTTGGTGCCGTGGTTCGGGTGGCAGCTGGTGCAGGTGGTGGTATTGATACCGAAGGTCGTCGCCGCATTCATGTGCTGGCCGTGGCTGCCGGTGCCGGGGTTAGTGCTGCTGTGGCACAGGGTGCAGGCCGCCGCGCTCACGGTCCAGGTGGCGCTGTAGGTGGTGCCGCTCGGGTTGTGGCAGGCGGCGTTGTTGCAGACCGGGTTCCCCGGATCCGGGTCGCTGCCGGTGCCGAGAGCGGTTGCGGTCACATCCGCCTCATCCTGCTGGGCCAGGGCGCGATCCTGGTACTTCTGCGCATCGGTCCCAGTCCCGAGGCTGATGTGCGTGGTGTCAGTCGGGTCGGTGCCGTGGCAGTTGGCGCAGGTGACGATCCCGCCGGCGCCGAAGTGGACGCTGTGGTCGCCGCCGAGAGCCTCGCTGTTGCCGCTGGTCACGTTCCCCGCCGCGGTCGGCGCGGCATTGTAGTAGTGGCAGGCGTTGCAGTTCAGCGCCGTGTCGCTCCAGAAACCGTCAGCCGCGGTGGAAGCATGACAGGCGCTGGTGCAGTTAAAGTTGGTGGTGTTGTAGCCGACCTTCGAAGCCAGGATGGTGTCACGGCCGGTTGCGTTGCCGTGATTGAGAGAGTTGCCGCGGTCGGTCGCCGGGTTATAGGTATAGCTGGCGGCGCCGGTATGACAGGCCTCGCAATCGCTGCGGTCTTCGATGTCCTTGTCGTTGCTGGCCGTCAGAGTGTGGCTGGCATGAGCGCCGGTCACCGGCGGGAAGCCATGGCAGCCGTTGCAGGCATTGCCGGCGCCGGTCGCGAAGGCGCCGCCGTCGATCGCCGGGTTGGTGTGCGGACGGTGGCAGGTGAAGCAGTCTTCACCCTCGTGGGTCGACGCATCAAGATGGACACCGGTGTCGGTCCGGTTGTTGTGGGTGGCCGCCGTGTGGCAGGTGGCGCAGATATCATCGTAGTTAGCGGTCGCGCCGCTGTCGACCTCGTCATAGGAGTCCGCGCCGGTGGTTGCGGTGAAGACCACAGTGCCGGCATAACGGGCGGAGGTCGACTTGACCATGTAGAGGTTGCTGCTGCCGTGCGGATCGTGGCAGTTGGCGCACGATTCGGTCTTATGCGTGACGATGCTGTCCTTCACCGCCGAACCGCCGACGCCGTGGCAGGAGGTGGTGCAGGTGGCCGCAGCGGCCAGCAGGCGCATGTCATCGCCGGTGGTGCCGTCAAGGTGGCCGGTGCGATTGGCTTCGTCGTGGCAGGAGGCGCAAAGTTTGCTGGCCGGCAAGTTCCCGGACGCATAATTGGTGGTCCGGTTGTGGCCAGTACTGGTGGCCTGGCTCTTATCGGTTGCAACCTTGCTGTTGACCGTTGCCCTCACGCTGCCGGCATGACAGGTCTGGCAATCGACGGAGGCAGTGCTGTTCCAGATCGGCTGGCGGTCGTCGCCGGTCGTGACCCCGTTACTCGAACCGTGGCAGGGGTTGCAGACGGTATTCTGGTAATTGCTGACGAAGCTGATCGAACCGTTGACATGATCGGCGCCGCTACCGGCGTTGGTATGGCAGGTGGTGCAGGCCAGTTGCACCCCGCCACCGCTGGTGTAGACGTGCTTGTTGTGGGCGCTGCTCAGGGCCGTGCCCGCCCCGGTGGCGACTCCGGCACTACTGAATTGGTGGCAGGCGCCGCAGTCACCCGATGTCACAACGTCCCAGTCAGGTGAGACCCGGGTGTATCCGTTGGAGTGGCAATAGACCGCGCAGACGCCCGTCGTCGCGTTGTAAGGAGTCGGACCGACCGTGATAAAGCCACTGGTGTCGAAGGCGACGTCACGCGCGTTGTTGACGTGGGTGTTGCCGATGGCGCCTGCCGCCAGGGTGGTAGCCGAAGCGGCGGTCGTGACATGGCAGGTCTTGCAGGTCACACCGGTCAGGGCCAGGTGCGCGGCGTGGGCAGGCGAGCCGTTGGTCATCGAAGCCGTGTTGTCATGGCAGGCGTTGCAGGCGGTGATGGTGCCGGCACCACCGGCCCAGACCGGAATGGTGGCTGCCGTGAAGACACGGCTGACGTCGCTGGTGCGCCGGCCGCCGTTGCTGTGGCAATACACGTTGGAGCAGGTTCCCGACCCGGAACCATCGTAGCCCGGACTCATGTTGCCGTTGCCGGTGGCAAGGGGATCATCGACGCCAAGGAACACATCCTGGAAGGTTCCCATATCGTGGGTATTGTTGAGGTGGCAGGCATTGCAGCTGAAGGTGTAGTTGCCGGCCCCGGCGGCATGGGCCGCGTGCGGGGTCGCCGACTCATCCTTGAAAGGGGTGTAGCCAGAAGCAAAACCGTTCGGGCCACCCACTGCATTTTGCTTTGGCGGGGCACCGTGGCAGCCGTCGCAGCCGCCGGCCGCCTCGAAGGAGAACGTGGCGCCGTCATGGGCATGGCAGGTACGGCAGTTCTCGTTTTCGATGTGAGTCCTGGCGCTGCCGGGCATCGCCGTCAGCTGGCCATGGCAGCGTTCGCAGTAGCCGGCAGTGTCGCCAATCACTGTTCCCGACCAGAGGTCGTCGACCGGGGTGGAGCCGCCGTGCAGAGGCGACCGTGTCGTGTAGTTGAGGTTCGTCGTCGCCCCCACCTGGTTGCGCAGAACGAAGTAGTTGGACGAGCCGTAGGTGTGACCACTGTGGCAATCGAGGCAGCCCATCTGCGAGCCGCTGCTGCCGTGGGGCTTGAAGGTGTGGCAGGCCTGGCAGAGGTTGGAGCGCCGTTGCGCGGTGGCGGCGCTGTTGGCACCGGTGCGGGTCGCGCCATCGGCGCGCAGCAGTTTGCCGTCGCCGTCGGCGGTATCGGCAGCGGTCCCGAAGCCATCGTCGGTGGTGCTGTCCGAGTCGGCGGCATGGACACCGTGGCAGGAGGTGCAGCCGACGCCGTTGACATAGGTGGCAGGCGCTGCTCCGGTGCGGATGGTCACGTCAATGCGCTGGACCGTTCCCGAACCACCGCCGTTGCCAATGCTCGGCTGGAGCCAGCCTTCCTTGGCGCCTCCCGGCTGATAGGGGGCCGACGCCACGAGAGCACCGTAGTTGACCACGACCGGGTGGGTCACCAAGCCCTTGTTGTTCTGCTGATCGAAGGGGATATGGCAGGCACGGCACAACTGCTCGGGGGTCATCGGCAGATTGCCGTTGAGCGCATCGGGATTCATCGCCAAAGGGTTCGCGGTGGAGTCTGCATGCGGCTCATGGCAGCGGGTACAGGTGACCTTACCCCACGACACCTGGTAGCGCCGGAAGAAACCGGTCAGATTGGTGGCCGGCTCCTGGGCACCGGCGGCGGCATTGTTGGCAGGGGCGCCCCAGATATGAGAGGTTCCGTAACCGGAGGGGCTGTAGGGATTGTTGTTAAGCGCATCGCTCGCCTGCGCTGCCGTAAGCTTTCCTTCGATTTGTCCATCCATTCCCTGAGCCGGGGTATTGTCGACGTACGTACCGGCCTGATGACAGGAAAGACAAACGTTTGCGGTTGCCAGCGACTGAACGGCCAACGACGACTTGTGGCACTCGGTGCAGTTGAAATAGTGAATCCCCGCGGCCCAACTCATAGCAGGGACAATCAACAGCAACGTCAGGCTCAATGCCACATGGGTACCGAAACGTTTCATGGACAAACTCCAGGGGGTTGCCGGCAGCCGGCGCTCTTTCACTGGTATCGCCGTTCGCGAAGCCCTTGTGCAGACCTCTTCAGTCCGGTCAAATAACGCAATCGCGTGCAGTCCATGGCCAAATCGCCGAACTGCACCCTGCCGGACCGTCCTCGATACCAAGCTATTGGTTTCCATAAGTTTTTCCTCTTTGGCAACCCGGCTGGCCAGAGCTTTGCTGCTCGTGGCCCCGTGGCTTTGCGTCACCAGCTCACACTGGCTTTGCTTTTAAACAGAGGCTTAAAATCCCTTTAACATCGGAAAGTTGACAAATACTTCCAGATCACTGCTGGCAGTTTTTTGGCACCGCTGCTTGACGCAGACGCTACTGTGACAATGAATTCAGTTTGCAAGGGACATGCCGATGATTTTAATCTTTTAATTCAAGCAACCTGACAAGAATTCGCCCCCAGCACATGCGCCGAAAAATACCACAGCATTGAACCTAAGAGCAGGGAGAGACGAAGCGGGATTAAAAAGACGTGGTGAGGAAAGAAGAAGGCTCTGCAGAGAGGCTACCAGACCTCCTCGACGACGATGCGGACCCCCTCGAGAAGCGCACCGGTTTCGATTTTGAAGCCGGGTTTGCTGTCGACCTGATAGCGACCGTACAGTTCGCCGGGCGCCGGGGTGCCGCCGAGGCTGCTGCGCGCGGCGAGGTAGTAGGTGCCGCCGCTCGGAAAAGAGAGCTGGAAGATGCCATCGGGACCGGTGGGGGCGGAGACGTAGAGGGGCCGGTTAAGCATGGATTCGTCGGCATACAGCAGGGCCTTCATGCCGGCGAGCGGCTTCCCCGCGCGATCGACAATGGCGCCGCTGATGCGGGTCTGGCCGAACATGGTGCCGGCATGGCGCGCCACCTTCTCCGGAACGGCCACCAGCGGCAGAACGACCCGCGCCGGAGCTTCGGCTACCGCCACCGGGTTCTGCGGGAGGTAGCCGAACAGATCCCCGGCGGTGAGCGGCCCGGTCAGGGAAGCGCCTTGACGCACCCGCGCTACCAGGTAGTAACTGCCGGCCGCCAGCGACAGTTCGAAGATGCCGTCGGCCCCGGTCGGCGCCGACATCCCCAGGCCGAACCCCTTGAGTTGGGCGGAGAGGTCGGGATAGGCGAAGACCACGGCATTGGCCACCGGCTTGCCGGAGTGCAGCACCTGGCCGGTGACACCGCTTCCAGGGATAGCAGGCAGTTCTGGAAGTGAAGCGGCGGAGGGGACCAGCGGCAGGTTGATCTCGCTCACTCCTTCCGCCGGGATGGCCAGCGGGTTGCGCCCGTAGAAGCTGAACCAACCCCCGCCACGAGCCAGGAGATAGTATTGTCCCGGAGGGAGGTCGAGCCGAAAGAGGCCATCTGCACCGGTGGCCGCACTGAAAAACGAGGCGTCACCGGCCAATGACAGGGCCGTCACCGGATAGGCGGCAACCCGGACTCCTGCCGTGCCGACCCCGTCGAGAGCCACCTTGCCGGTAACCGATGCGGCCGCGGCAGAGGTGGCACAGAGGAGAAGACAAAGGAACGTAGAGAGAAAGTAACGCACCAGCATGACAATAATCGTAGCGCATTGACGCCCCTGCCGGCAACCCTCCACACCCTCCACACCCTCCACACCCTCCACACCCTCCACAC
>Ga0129297_10000078_pt1 | contig 41812 bp, 42 predicted proteins | sample I18A1metaG_FD_94708 | JGI IMG/M metagenome (GOLD analysis project Ga0129297, IMG submission 94708) | Lake sediment bacterial and archeal communities from Gulf of Boni, Indonesia to study Microbial Dark Matter (Phase II) - ​I18A1 metaG | ecosystem: Environmental > Aquatic > Freshwater > Lake >... | reverse complement strand
GATTCATCCGAGGTCCACTTGATCCATGTTGAGGATTCCCACAAAAATCGCATAATCTATTTCATTGGCGAGACAATGCCCCTCAGCTCAGAACTCTGGGCAGCCATTCCTCTTTGAACATATCGAGCCTAACTCTGATATTCGCAGCAGTATTCCTGTGCTCACTAGTTACCTATGTCTACCCTCAGCCCTGAATCTAACTCTCCTCTTCTCGGCCAAATTGGTCGCAATCAGAATGGCGAGAGGAATGATGATTACTCCAAGCATGGACAGCTGGACGAATCCAACATGTGTCTCTGAAACGACAGCCTCTCCTTTGAGCGTAGCGAATCCGGGTGCGATGATTTCTGCGGTCAAGTCCATCCCGATTCCAAACGAAGTCGCTGATGAGTTGGTCTCTCGCTTAGCAACCAGGTCGACGATTCGTCCTACTCTCAGCTTGTAGGTGGTTTCTGCCGTTGTGATATTGTAGGCCATATCCCACTTGGAGAGAGGAACGCCCAGAGGTTTGAATTTGAGCATTGTGATATTACCGGCAAGGTCGGATGCTCGGTAATGTGTCACCTGGATTGTGCGGTTCTCATAGAATCGTGTTCCTGTCATGTTCGCGTATCGCGGAATTGCTGCCCGGAAATAGGCCTTCCCTACCTGATTGTAGTTCACTCCGTCCGCGACGAGGTCATCAAATATCTCTAATGCTCGCCACGTAAAATTGGCTATGATTATGTCTTCGCGTTTTGATGCAGTTGACAAGACATCAAAATTGACAATGGTCTCAATCGTGGTGTTTGCAAACGCACACTGAATGGACACATCTTTCACGAAGGCCTGTGGCAATTTTACCTTTACCTGCTGTTCTATTGCTCGGCTTGCATCACTAAGAGAGCTCGCGGTGACTCCGAAGCTTCTATGGAATAGACTCGTAATGTTTTGCGTGAGGCTTGATGACATGTTCACGTGAACTCGGTCAGAGTAGACTCTAGCCGAGAATGTTGATGCAAGCGCCGCCATGGAACCTGTGGAAAAAACGAGCGTCACTATGAGTGCTGCCATGAACAGTCTCTTCATTGAAAGGCCTCTAGTCTCCGTCCTATATCGAAGTCTGCAGATTGATCTCGGTCTTCTATATAGCTTCTTGGTGCGCTCGCGCTAGCCGCTATCTGACCTTGGTTCCTGGCGGCACCTCGCTATCAGTGGTCAGCCAAACAGGCTTTCCTTGAAGATCTGCTGCCAGCAACATTCCTTTCGATTCAGTGCCCGCAATAGTCTTTGGCTCAAGGTTTGCAAGCAGGATCACTGTTTTGCCGACAAAGTATTCCGGAGGATAGTAGTCTGCTCCGCCGGCAACTGTCTGCACCTGTTGCCCGCCCATGTCTATCTGAAGCTTGTAGATCTTCTTCTTTTCAGGGATCCTTTCTGCCTTCAGAACCCTTCCTGTCCTGAGATCTAGTTTCTGAAATTCAGTCAGCTCAATCGTATCCATCTAGACCATCTGACTCGGTAGATGCGTGATTTGACCTAAAAGCATTTGTCGAATAGATGCATCGTTTTTCCTTCCAGCTCGAGCTCAACATCACATCTGGGAGAACAGTGATTCGAGAGTAACGAGAACGTGGCGCTTAGAGGTCCGAGTATCTCTTGAATGTGCACCTGCCTTCTAGAGACTGGATCAAAACGAAAGAGCTTTTATGAGGACTTCGGCCGCCATGATGCTCGCCGTGTTTTGAGCTTCAGTCGTCTGCGCTCCTATGTGACATGTGCAGACAGTAACACCGTCTGGAAGGGTCACAAGTTCTTTCTCCCACTCCTCTTGGGGCGGTTCATTGTGGAAAACGTCAAGTCCTGCTCCCGACAGGTGCTTTTCCTTGAGGGCTTTGAGCAGGGCGTGCCCGTCGACGATATCTCCTCGTGAAGTGTTGATGAGAACGCTTCCCTTTTTCATTGCGGCAATTCTCTTTTCGTTAAGCAAGTGATGTGTTGACGGGGAGTACGTAACATGTACTGTCACTATGTCTGAGCGCGCCAGGAGATCATCAAGATCTTCGATGATTGTCACCTTCAGATCAGCTGCACGCTGCCTAACGTCGACGATGTCGTAGCCAAGGACGCTTGCCCTGAATCCAGCGCTCAAGATTCTGGCAACTTCGCCTCCTATCCTTCCTCCAATTCCAATCACCCCAACAGTCTTTCCTTTCAGCTCTTGGCCAATCAGCTTCGATTTTATCCACTTTCCTTCCTTCATGCTCCTGTCTGCAAGACTAACCTGACGAAGCGCATTAAGCATGAGTGTGACAGTGAGCTCTGCGACACTGCTGGTTGACGCCGCGGGAGTGGTCAGGACCTGTATTCCCCTTTGCTTTGCTGATTCAACATCTACGTTGTCCAAACCAACGCCTGCGCGGACGATTGCCTTGAGCCTTTGTGCAGACTGGATCACATCTCTAGTGACCTTTGTACGACTGCGGACTACCAAGGCGTCATAATTGGGGACAATTCCCAAAAGTTCCTGGCCAGAGATCGTGGGCCTTTCGTCAACTTCAAGTCCAGCTTTCCGCAGCTCATTCACTCCTTCTGGCTCCAGCGGATCACACACAAGAACCTTTCCGTTCAATGACAGCCCTCCGACTCTCCTCTATGCTGCCCTAGTCACAACTTCAAGTTTGCGCTCCAAAGCGCGGGCGGCAAGTGTAAGAGGATCCCAAACAGGAGAAACAGGCGGTGCGTAGCAGGTCTCTTTTCTTCCGAATTCGTGGACAGTGAGCCTCATGTTCATCGCTAAAGCTGCGAAGTTGGCCCTCCAAGCAGCGTTCTCCTCTCCCACTATCTGGGCCCCAACTAGTCGCCGATCTTGAAGGCCACACAAAAGCTTCACAGTGATTTCCTTTGAGCCGGGCATATATGGCAGTCGTGTAGATGCGGATACACGAGAGGAAACTGGCATAAGCCCCAGCCGATTTGATGTATCTGTTGTCAATCCTGCGCTGGCCACCTGCAATCCAAACAGCCTTGTGGTCGATACACCAGTCGAAGGGAAATATGTCTCGGATCCGCCTGCAGCATTCGTTCCCGCCACGACAGCTTGTCTTACGGCAGTAGTGGCCAGTTGCAAGAGCAACTGCCTCCCAGTGATCGCACATTCCGTCTCGACGCAATCGCCACAAGCGTAGATGTCAGCGATGTTCGTCAACATTCGTCTGTCGACAGCTATGCCTCCCGCCTCTCCAGTTCTCACTCCTGCCTTCTGCCAGACCGCAACTTCAGGTTTGACTCTCGCAGCGACGACGATAGTATTCGCCCTGATTGATTGACCGCCAGTCACTATCCCTTCGACTCGGGTTGCTCCCAGAACTTCGGTTGCCGTCGAATTGCAAATGACCCTTATGCCCATTCTTTCTGCTCTTTCTCTGACAATAGATGCCATATCCGGATCAAGCATGGCAGGCAGAATCTCAGGCATCACCTCCACGACTGTCACTTCAAATCCTTTGTCAGCCAATGCCTCCGACATCTCCATGCCTACGAGACCTCCCCCGATTACCACTACTGGCCCCCCGTGCCTCTTTGTGTCCTCTTCCAAATTTCGTATATCGTCCATAGTGCGGATCGTGAAGATCCCCTTTTTGTCAATGCCCCTGATGGGAGGCAGAGTAGGTGATGCACCTGTCGCAACAACTAGTGCATCGTAAGACAGCTGCTTCTGAGTTCCTGTACTAAGATCAGTGATCTTGATCATTTTCCGCTGTGGGAGAAGCTCGCTGCATTCTGTTGCAAGCAACAAACGCACCTTGCTCATCGACTCATAGAAGTTCACTGGATGCGTGATAAGTGCCTCCAGCTTTGGAACAATCCCAGAGAATGCATATGGCAATCCGCATCTGGAGTACTCGGAAGTGCTTTCCCTTGTGACCAAGAATACCTCAGCGGATCGATCTGTCTTTCTTGCTTCAATTGCCGCAGTAGTTCCTGCAGCTCCACCTCCTACCACCACAATCCTCCTAGGTATTGGCAACACCTCCGGGACAAATGTCGTAAGACTCAAAGTTGAAGCTTTTGAGAACAGGAGGAAAGAAGGCAGTCTAGGCCCTGTCACAGTTTCTTGAATCTAGGCCTTAGCTTCTCCAAGACTTGAGGCAGAGTCGTATACTCAAGTTCCTCAGGTCCCAACCTTGCAGGCATGAACTCTCCATGCCTTCGCATATAATCAGTCACGGTATTGGCGATGGTTCTGGCGTGATCGAAGGCCGGATCATCGAATAAGTCGGCAGGATCGGAGCCATGAACACCCACCAGACGCCCTTCGCATATGTTGTAGCCTAGTGCGACCACTCTCGGAGGGCCGTCAAACAATGTGCACTTCGCGTTCTTCAGGGCAACAGGCATGAGGGGACCGTAGTGAGATCCTCTCATGAATCCTGCGACTAGGTGGGGAAAACCGAATGCCACCAAGACTTCTCCGGTCGCCGGCAGACCATGTTGCGTACGAACTATCATCACTGGGTCGTCTTTCCCGACGTATCTGCCAGCGATCAGGTTAAGACGAGTCGTGCTCGAGACGGAGGCAAGCAGTCCATCAGAAGTCCTGAACACTTCTTCTATGATGTATCGCCCGGTGGTTCCGATAAGAGCGATAAGATCATACATTTCTGAGGGGCAGGCCAGATCGACAACCTTGTTTTCAAGCACATCCATAACCCTGTATGTGAAACCTCCGTGCATGGCAGGATCTATGATCAGGCCCGCCGTATTGTGCGGATCTGCGAATATCTTGAAAAGAGGAAGGTTGAAAGCTCCTGGCTCGGTCTTGTCTGCTGCGAAGACTACTATTGGCTCACTTTTCCTTTCATCGATTTCCATCTCCGCTACCCCAGGCCCCATTCCTTTCACGTTTCCGCTAAAGGTGTCGGAGAGCAGATCTTGGCCGGCGGCATACAGCTTAAGGGGTTTTGAGACCTTGTCCGTCACATCCCTGAACGTATTCCAAGCAAGCTCATGAATCGTACGGTTGTTCTCTCCATGACGGTGCGTCATGAGCAGCTCAAGATCATCGCCACAACTAAACACGTGATAGTCGATTATTGTCCCGTTCTTCTTCGCCTTCTCCATACAAGATCGGGCGAGTACCATCTGTTCTGGGTGCACCACATGATGACCTGCGACAGACCCCACATCTGCTTTGATGACGGAGACAGTGGTCTTACTGCCGCTACTCAAATCGCACACCATAATCGCTGTTGTATTCGTCTGTATTTACCACTTTCGCAACATGACCCAGCGGCCATGCTAGAGCATGTTCACAGGGCCCTGACAATCGTTTTGTGGGAGAACTCGTTCAATTCGCCAATTCAACATCAGTGCCAAGTTTAAGTGCAAGAAGGACCGAAAGCGGTGACGATGAATGAGTAGCTTTGATCTATGGGCAAGATGACTATGCATGAATAAGAAGCATGGACCAATAATGATCGTCAATTTCAAGACTTATCCTGAGAGCACTGGCAGGAAGGCGCTGGAACTTTCCAAGACTCTGCAAGAGGTTCAAAAGGAGACTGGGATCCACATGGTAGTGGCGTGTCAAGCCACGGACATCTTTCTCCTGAGTCAGCATGTTGAGATCCCTGTGTTCGCTCAACACATTGATCCACAACTTCAAGGTGCACATACAGGACACGACATTGTTGAAGCTATGAAGGAGTCTGGAGCCCAAGGGACACTGATCAACCACTCAGAAAGACAACTCACTCTCTCAGCAATAGAGCAATGCATCAGGAGAGCTAGCAACGTGGGACTGACCTCAGTTGTGTGCGCTAACAACGCCGTGACGGGCTCAGCATGTGCTGCACTTGATCCGGATATGATTGCTGTCGAACCACCTGAACTCATAGGGACGGGCGTCGCTGTCTCGAAGGCAAAACCAGAGGTGGTCACGGATACGGTGACTAGAATCAGAGATGTCAACGCAGAAGTAGTCATTCTTTGTGGTGCTGGAATCTCAGAGGCCGATGATGTCTCTTCAGCACTGAGACTTGGAGCAGAGGGAATCCTCGTCTCAAGTTCAGTTGTGAAGGCCGGGAACCCAAAGAAGATTGTATCTGATTTTGCGAAAGCCTTGTTGCTCTGTCGATGAAGGTGTTTTCTGCAGCGTCGATGGTCCATTTTCATCACCATGTCCTGCTTAGCATGTGGCTAATGTGTCACAACTCTGGCAGGCCTGATCCGCAAGGATCCAAAAAAGAGTTAAATGGAACCACGCATGACGGATAGGAAAACTGCCCAAGGTTGAGCGTAATGAAAAGAAGAATGATAGCATCACTGCTTCTTACAGTCAGCTTCAGCCTGCTCTACCTAGGCAGCTCTGCAAAACACTTGGACGAACTCTGGAAGCTTGTGAAGGCTGTCAGCGAGGCATGTATCGCAGGAATACCATAGAGGGAGCGCCCTTGGAGAACAGCGCGCCACAACGACGCTTGATCTGGTGGACCAGAAAGATGGTACAGGTACTCAGCTCAGTCGCATTGGTTGGAGGAAGCCTCGGACTTGCCAAGACTGTGATTACTCTCCCGATCTTGCTGACCCTTGGAAGTAGTGGCAAGACTGCTGTTGCTGCTCTAGACGCTATCCAGGAGATGTCTGCTGAAGCAGTTGTACCTTGGCTACCCATGGCAGTCTTCCTTCTCTTCGGTGTCTCGATAGGCAGAGCTACGTGTGGGTGGATCTGTCCATTTGGGCTGTTTCAGGATCTTCTTAGCACAGTGAATAGTAAACCTCGTGATGTTTCCCTGAGAACCCACAGTGGAGCGATTAGAGTCAAATACGGGATTTTGGCGACGATGGCCTTTGTCAGTGGCTCACTGCTGCTTTCACTCATCTACGGAGTGGGGGCAGATTACAAGGTTGCCCTTGGGGTTCTGTCACACGGGCCGTTCTCGGCTCTTTCTCCTGAAGCCACACTTCTCGGGGTCATGCCGATACTTGGAAGAATGGTTTTTCTGTACTTTCTTGGAGTGCCTCCTGTTGGAAATCCACTCGGTTTTGATCCTGTTTGGAGCAGACTGAGCTCTATGACTTGGCTGCTGGCGATAAGACTGATGATATTGATCTTCGTCATAGTCCTGTCGTTCTTTGTTTTGAGAGCGTGGTGCAGATATTTCTGTCCGGCGGGAGCGCTTCTGGCATTATTCGGTAGAGTGAGCTTCCTTGGTCTGAAGAGAAATCTAGCCCAGTGCAACAAATGCGGCGACTGCATGAAGGTCTGCCCTATGCTGGTACGAATAACCGAGAAACCGTGGGAGAAGATGACAGACCCGGAATGCATTATGTGTCTTGAGTGCACTGGTGCATGCGGACATAAGGCGATAACGCCTGCCTTCCCGTAGCTGAGAATTCGCTAATCTCGATGCTATTTCTCTAGTATCTTCCTTCCAAACGTCAAGTAGCCTGTGTGACCTACCATCAGCGACATGGGCCTAGTCTTTCCTTTCTCAACCCGAATGCTTCTAACGAAGCACTCCACCGTTTCTATGTCGACAAACCTCTTCGCCATTGCCTCTACAACTTTCTCTACCTGATTCACGGTCGGACTGAAAGAGGCCACCGGCCGACCACCTTTCAATGCTGTGTGCACGGGATCCATTACTAGCCAAGGATCTCCAAGGTCTACAAAGACAGCATCAACATCTTTCTCCTCAAATCCATCTCTCGCGTCAGCATTTCTGAAGCTCACATATTCTCCTAGTCTCATCTTTTCGAGATTTCGCTTTGCAGTCTCCATGAATTCCTGCCTGATTTCATAGCTGTAGACATGCCCATCGGGCCTAACGATGTTCGCCAGACTCCCCGTCATCGCCCCACTCCCTGTTCCTGCCTCAATCACCACACTGCCAGGCCCAACACCAAGCCTGTAGAGGCACAAACCGATGTCCTTGTCATAGAGTATCTGTGTTGGCCTCCGCACTTGCCGAATCCGATCACATAAGCTAGGGAAGAGAAGATAGAACTCCGCTCCCAGTGTGCTTGTCACACAACTCCCGAAGTCTTTCCCAATGACCTCTCCCAACCTCACGATCCCCATGTGCGTGTGAAACTCTCGCCCCTCTCTTGCCTCCACAAGCCATTTCCTCCTCTCGTTCAGATAGAGGAGCACAGATTCTCCATCTTTGATCACTGTCATTGCTCCACCGGCCGCAACATGTGCCTTATGCTTCTTACAAATCTCTCTCCGGACTGTTTTGGTATCAGTGCTATCGTGATCCCTGCACTGCTATTTGGGACAGTGACTCTAATCTTCGCAAATAGCCAACGGTACACTGCTGCCAGCAGACCTGCTAAGCCGACGAAGGATACCCATGATACAATCGACGAATAGCTGCCCAAGATAGACTCTGGCCATGATCCTGCGCCCAGCCGCCATAGGACAAGAAGAAGAACAAGTGCTGATAGAGAAACGGTAATTGGGGGAAAGATGCTTCCGGTGATAAGCTCGATTGCCACAATCTTGGCCAGAGGAATCTCTATTCTCTCTGAAGGAAAAGACTTCAGAATCTCTATTACAGTCCCGTTTGCAGAGATTCGAGCGTGCAGCCCTCTGCATTCCGCCTTTTGCTCACTCAATTGTGCATCAATTACCTCTAGTCACTGGCACTCAGCACCCATTCTCTGAGACATTCACACCCGATTCATCATAGGATCACAGAAGTGGATAATTCTTTTCCCTTATCTTGCAGGCAATTGGATATTAGGCTTGAATCAGCGACATCTAGCGCTGATGTGAAGAGGCTCGCATGAGTCCAATTCCGACGGGCGGCTTGATCCTCGCGGAACTTGGGAACCCGATGGCGGTAGGGCGTTGCATTAATCACTTTCTCATGTGGATTTGGCGTGCTAGGCTCAGAACGGTTTGTAGCTGCTCCCTGACAGAACCGTGTTGAGGAGACTGATTTCTGCAACAGCCTAGCGCGGCAGCCGACTTCGAAGAGTTGGAACCTCTGATTCAGGGTATATGGGCAAGGATCGCTCTCAAGTCACTCCCTCTCACGATTATGTCGCAAGCGTTTTCAGCCTCCCGCTTTGGGTTGAAAGCAATTCTCACCCCAGCCTCGTTCGGAAGATCAAAGCTGTTGTCTCCGACTACGGCACACTTGGTAAGGGGAACTCTCAGTTGCTTTGCGATATTCTTGATTACCTGAGCCTTCTCGTCTAAGGAAACCTTGACCGTTACTTCGCCTGTCATCCTTCCGCGAGACACGTGGAGCTCATTAGCTATGGCGAAATCCATACCTAGATCTTTGCGCGCTCTGTCGGAAAGCAAAGAAATGCCAGCGCTCACTATTCCTGAAACCTTTCTGTCTTGCTTAAGTGTTGATATCGTTTCCTTGGCACCATCTGTGTAGTGTATCTCGTTGATGATTGACATGAGCTTTCTGAGTTCCACACCACGCCACATGGATGAGTCCTGTTGCGCCCATTCAGCATAACCGATCTTTCCTTTCCAGTAGTCGCAAGCGGACAATCTTCCAGAAGACCATGTCCCGAGTCTCATATGGATATATTGCCACGTGCTGTCAACCTTGGTTAGAGTGCCATCGAGATCGAATACCACGAGACGAATACGTTCTCTCAATCGGATCAACCACGCCAATTGAGTACCTGGTTCCCGGATGTGAGCCTGTTCCCCAGCTCTGTATCAGCGTCACGTCAGACTTTCCGGAGCTTCTCGGCTATTCGGAATATGACTGGAGGAGCGGTCCATATTGAGAACACTTTCATGTAGTTTACTCCTGCTGCTCGTCTGAGAGCATTAGGTTCTCCTCTTTCGAGATATCCCATTATGAATCCATCGATGAATTGATTAAGCCCTTGAGTCATCAATGGAGAATAGTGGCCGGAGTAGAATAGGAACTCTGACAGATCCCACGCTTTGTCACCTTTCTTGGACGCTTGTTCAAGATCCAATGAATAGACCTTTCCATCTTGCGACACAACAAAGTTCTCAGGCTTTGAATCGCCAACTGTGACATCAACTGAGTGGACTCTTGCCAGCGCCCTCCCAATCTCGATTGCTCGCTCGTATTCTCTTGCCGAAAGTTGATCGGTCGAAGAAACCTGTTTCACCAGACTTGCCACATTCTCCCCGTCAACGTACTTCTCCAAAAGCATCCGTTGAGGAATATTGACGTGGACTATTTCAGGTACAGGAATACCTTCTGCAGACAGAATCCTATTCATACCATATTCGTTTGCAAGTCTGGATTTTCCCATAACCGAAAACTTCTTGGTTCCCAGTGTGACCAGATTGATGGTGAACCACTTCAGAGTGAACCAATCCGTATATCGCTTCGCAACAAGATGCTCCTGACCTACGGAAACAAGGTACACATCGTTTAGTACCCCGGCCATAGGGGTAATTGCGACCCTCGCCCCAGGTCTGAGCTTCAATGCAATATCAATGATGGAAGATTGCTCATTCAGATTAACCATGCCGGTTGACGTTTGGAGGAAGAGGTGACTTTTTGGGTCTTCAGCGTGCTCGTTACTCGAATCCAACTGAGATCCTCTCCGCAGAAGTTGCCCTATCTCATCAAGTATGAGCTCGACGCCACCGATGCGGCTCCGTCCATATGCCAAATAGGAACGAAAAACTCTCTGACTTATCTCGACGACGTTCACAACTCTCTCAAACGATCTCCTTGAAAGGATTTTGTCTATGAACTTCTCTTGCAGCATGATCATGCCATTTTCGAATCTGAGTAGGCCGGCTTTGCAGAGATCTTGGAGTCCGATCTCGTATCCTTCAAGAACAGATTTCAGATTCTTGCTTCTTACGTCTTGTCGAAGCATGTTCTTGTAACTATGCAGCACAGCCGGATAGTGTCTGGCTCTCTTTCTCAGCCTAGACAAAGCGAAATAGGTTGGGTCCACGATCAAGCCGTGTGAGATTTCCTGATATTCTATGACAAGGTCTCTGAGCTCTTCTTGGATAATCCTCTTCTTCGCTTGAATCTCTATCTTCTTCAGGAAGTCTGCATTCTCCAAGGCCAGATATGGACCTAGCAGCCTAGCACATATGAACTCCCCAAGGTGTCCCTTTCTCATGTCCAGCTCGAAAAGTTCTCGATCCACCGCCAGCACCGCTGCACTAATGGCACCCACTTTTCTGGGATGAAAGCTGAGCCCCTCACGATATCCTTCCAGCACCAGGATAACGTCAAAGTCGCTGTCACTTCTCGCATATCCACCTGCCCTTGACCCGTACAGACATATCGCAGCTATCGGAGAGTCTCCTGAAATCTCCTGGCATAGATGTCTGATGAAGAGCTCCTCTCCGCTGGATTCCACGATTCGCAGATTCTCCTAGGTGTGCCGGCCAAGGAGTACTGTTCTTGCACTCTGTTAAAGTGTACTCTCTCAAGTGCATCGATATTTCAGGTGATTTTATTAGAATGGCAGGTCATCCAACGTTCGTAGGGCCAAATGAAACCCACAGAAGAGGTACTTCGAGCACTTTCGATTATTGGTACCGTTCTTCTTCTTACAAGCCTTGCCCCATTCCATGCTGTTGTCGGAGGTCTCGAAGTAGACTCGAAAGACCCTGCCGTGGGCGGGGTGAGATGGCGGGAGACTCCTCCTATAAGAGTGATTATGAGATCAACGGCCGATTGGGGGCGAATAATGTTCGATGACGAAATGGGAAACAACACAAATGGGATACGATTCAAGTACGTACTTTCCTACGGATGGCTCAGTGGGAACGATAGCGATGACGAGATAAGCGTTGGAAAAGGCACGTGGTACGATGTCCTATACAATGTGACCGTCAGGAAGACTGGAGACATAGTCGCGTTCAACAAACAGCGGGAGGACTTCAACTACACCGAGATGTACGCGGACATAGTGTTTGAAATAGAAGCAGGCATGATGTCTGGGTACATTTGGTTGATGCTGGCAGGGCAGGGCATAACTGTGTTTCAACTCGTCAATCTTCAACATCAATACACTCTCTGGCAGGAGACCATGTCTGGCACAGGTCACACACGACACGTGAGGAGGTACATTATGTTGGATTCATTCTTCAGAAGATGGGAGATTTCACCCACTTCCATCGTCGTTCTAACACTCATTGCGATCCTTATGATGGTTCTTCTAAGTCCTCTAGTGCCGACAAGGAGGAGGCTGAGGCGGAGAGAAGGAAGTCGCCGCAGCTGCCATCGTTTTGCTCAGACACTTGAATGTGTGCTGCCGAAGGTGTTTTGTCACTTCTAAGCCTGTGTGAGGATCGAACCATATGAGCGGAGAAGGTGTGGTGGGGATTCGAAAGCTAGCCACAGCTCTGTTCACAGGAGCCTATATCTTCAATCTAGCCGTCGTGTCTGTTAGATTCCTCGATGGCCTGCCGCTCGGAGTTGACTCGACAAGTCATCTCTTCCGGATAATGCTTATGACCAAATCATACCAGGAGAATGGATATTTGCCTCAATGGAACCCGTATTGGTATGGGGGGACCACGTTTTCGCTTTTCTACCCTCCCCTAGCCTTCTACATCGCTCTAGTTCCGTCGCTGCTTGGATTGGGACCTGTTCTTGCATACAAACTTACGGATGCAATCTTCTTTCTGATTGGACCCATCGCAGTTTACTACCTGTGTCGTGAGTTCGGGTTGAGCAACACAGAAAGGGCTCTCGCTGCATCATTCTTCTCTTTTTCTCCAAGCGTTGTCGAGAACTACTTGTTCTATGACAGATTTCCCAGCACCGTTTCGCTCCCCGTCGTGTGCCTTTTCCTAATAGTCTTATCACGCGGGATAAGGAGCGACTGCAAGAAATTGAAGTGGAATCTGCTGATTATCTCTGGAGCTCTCTTCGGCAGTATCATCCTGCTTCACCACCTCACAGCTTTCTGTACTGCCTTGCTTGGCCTTCTGCTGATCCTCTCAGAAGCTCTTGTCGAGAAGCGACTAGAGATACTCGCTAAGAGAATGGCTCTGCTGTCCATTGTCCTATCAATCGGAGTGGCACTTTCCTCATTCTGGCTATTCCCCTTTATTGAAGCGTCTGGGCGTTTCCTGAGCAACCCGTTCTACAACCGGAATGTAGAGTTTCCGTTCGTCAGATTGAGCTACTTCTCCATCAATGTCGTCACATATGCTTTCGGATTAGCACAGTTCCTTCTTTCGTTGTTCGCCATCTGGACATGTTGTATTGTTTCTAGGCCAAGAAGACTGGTTCCTGCGGCGTTTGTCATGATGGTATTCGGAATGGCAATGTTTGAGCTGGGAGAGAAGATCTTCGTGGACACAATGAGAATTCTTGGTCAGGCAGTCGTGATTCTGTCACTTGCTCTACTCACTTGGGTGATCACGCAAAGACACAATAAGTCTTCAGATCATGGTTTTCAGGCTTCTTTCGTGCTTGCTTGGTTCACGGCATTCTTCTGGATTAGCTTGGGTAGCTTCGCTCTTCCATTTGTGGCTCTTTCTCCTTTTAGCAGATTCTGGAGAACCTTAGACGTTCACAGATTTTGGCTGTACCTGACTGTGAGCATGAGCATTCTTTCAGCGATTGGATTGAAGAGGATTCTGCGAATCAGAGTCAGCATTCCGAGGATAAAGCTACGGGTTATTGTCACCTTGCTTGTGGGAATAGCAATAGCTAGCGGTTGCGTTAAGGTTGCATACACAGTGACGCACAACGTTAGCGAGTTCTTGCCCTATCCTCTTTTGAACAGTGCGCCTCCAAAGCAACTGGTAGACTACTTCAGATCTGATCAGATGTATGCAAGGATCCTCGCGTTGAGATGCCCGTTTTGGGTTTATGTGCTTCCGTACTATACAGGCAAGCCACTGATCGACGGGTGGTATCCTCAAGAGAAATTGTTGAGCCGGATACTGCAGATCAATGATTACAGAATCTTAGATCTAGAATCCGCCGGACCTGTAGATCCTGAGGATTCTCCGAACAGAACAAGAACCTGGAAGGCCTTGATAGGTGACTCAAGATTGCTGGCCATCAAGTGGGTTATCGTCGGAAGCATTGCAGAAGAGACAAGATCAAAGCTTTTCGAAGGCACGGATTTCAAACTAGATGTGCAATTCCCATATCAGCAAGGAACCATCGCGGTCTATCGTACTTCAGGCCCTGCGGAGATTGTTGAAATGATTCCCTCAGATTCAGGGAAAGCCACATTCGAACGCGCTGGAACCGACAGGATTACGGTGAAACTCACAGAAGTGCGAGGTGCGCCGACGGTTGTTGTCAAAGAGGCATATTTCCCAACTTGGCATGCAACGTCGAATGGACTCCCGATTGAAGTTTGCGTGGATTCCGAAGGGTTCATTGTACTCAAACCTCCAGAAGGGGCAAGTGAAATAACCCTGCAACAGAAGCAAGACAGCGCATACACTTTCTACTCGTTCAACGCCACTATGCTTGGATTGCTTCTGAGTTTGGCAATAATCAATGCACGAGGACGCATCCGCAGAGGGATACGATGACCCGCCCCCCCAGATCCTTGCTCCCAGCAGAGCATGAGATCATTCTAAGAACTGGATATCTATCAGCGGGAAGCTTCTGTCTCTATGAAGGATTTCAGACATGGGTGCGAGGCCAGATAGAAGTCAACCCACAGGTTGTCGGCTATTGTCTTATCTTGTATGCCATCTCCTTCGCGATGCTCGCGCTGGGACTTTCTATTCCTCCCCTCACAGTGAGATTCAGGGACGCTATTCCTGTGGCCTTGACGATAGCCGCGATCATCAGCGCATATGTTCTCTTTCAAATACACTACAAAGGTGCATACAGGACGGATGCACTAGCTTTCACGCATTATGCAGCAGACATTTTGCTCAAGAAAGGACAGAATCCCTATCCACTTGATCTTCAGAATGCCCTACATGAGTTCAAGGTTGAACCACTCTATGTGACCCTGACGCCCAACGGAGACGTCTCAACCAATCTTGCCTACCCGGCACTTCACTTCCTAGTTTTCGTTCCCTTTCTTGCCATGGGGCTGTCCGATATGCGGTGGGTTCTTTTTCTTTTCGAGATAGCGACACTGCTCACGCTGTACGTGAAGTCACCTCGGGAATTAAGACCAATTGTCCTGTTGCCAATCTTCGTGAGCGCGGACCTTGCCATCGACTTCAACGCAGGGGCAGTCTCGGATTTCTTGTGGGTGCTTCCTATGGTTTGGATGGCTTTCTACCTGAAGGACCCATTTCGAAGCGGCGTTCTGTATGGAATCGCGTGTGCAATAAAACAGGAACCATGGATCGCCGGTCCACTTCTCTTGATATGGATGTACAACCTGAACCAAGGCAGCTTTGTTGTCAGAATGTGCAGCGTGCTAAACTTCGTCGGGGCCGCAGCACTCAGCTTTGCTGTGCCAAACCTCTTGTTCGTCATCAAGGATCCGGGCGCGTGGCTCTCCGGAGTTCTTACTCCTGCCTCTGGGGGGCTTGTGCTGCTGAGTCAAGGCATGTCGATGCTGACGCAAGCAGGCATCGTCCGACTTCCTTCGTTGTTCTACCTGGTGATCACCATTACGCTTTTCCTAACTCTCGTGGCAAACTACTTCGTGTACTTTGACAAACTGAAATACCTATTGTGGTTACTTCCTGCGTTGACAATGTGGTTTTCCCCAAGGGCTCTGCAGAACTACTTTATGTATTGGATACCCGTGATGGTTGCCGGTGTCCTGGCCCGCCATTCCGAGTTGAGGGATCTTGCATGACGGGAAAACTAAGGAAGATCTTCGCTCCAGCATCAATGCTTTCATGCTTGTTTCTTGTGCTATTCTTCTTCACACAGATGTATGGTTCAACTTCGGACCCGCCTGCGATAATAAACCCGAGATTCAAGTACTGGACAACCGACCAAGTCTGGAAATTCAAGAAGCCATACCGGTGGGAAGTATCTCCCCTGATTGGACCAAGGGATGACGCCTTCATAAGACTGGACGAAGTCAGCGGCAAGACTTGTCTAGGAATGTACATATCACAAGACGGAGAGATTGATCAGTACTTGTGGGCGACTATTCATGTAAGACAGAATCTTGGGGGAAGAGCGACAAAGCAGTTATATGATGGCACTCTCGGAGTGTGGGTTTATCCAACATTTCTACATGAACGTTATCCGGAGTCTGGTCATCCGAAGAACGTCTTTGGGATAGAAATCAATGATGGCACAAACATAATGTGGTTTGTTTTCTCACAGCAACCTAACGTGACTTACAGCCTTAGGCGTCATCAGATCGTCGTGATCAGTACGCCGCTAAATGCGTGGTCGTATCGCGAAATCCAAATAGAGAGATACTACACCGAAGCGGGATGGAAGCGCCCTTCTGAGGTCGCATTGATTCTTCTGGTTGGCGCCACAAGAGACGCCGGGGGACAGTACACAGGTTTTGTTCAAAGCCTAGCGGTGACGCAGAGGTGATACCTCGGCCAGGGAGGATCGGTCCACCAAACATTAATATGGTGCTGCGAAAAGTTCGAAGAGGTATATGTCGTTGAGAGACTCAAGACATGACCAAGTGGAGCGGTCAGACGCCGCGGTCCATGGGTCTACGCACACGCTGCGGTCATTGATTGGTCAACAGGACCCTATGACGGCACTTTCGTGGCTTTCAGGCATCGGTGCGGTAGCAGTATTGCTGGGTAACACACTGAGGAGCAGTCCGCCTTACGTGGTTGGCGACGCACTTGTTTCAGCAGAAGTCTACATCCTACCATGGATATACATGAAGCCAATGACCCTGTTCACATTTCTGTTCTTTCTATCATATGCCTTTGGCCTGAGCTCTACATCCACGAGAGAACGATTTGCTAGGATGCCGGCAAGGGTCAGGAACGCGGTAAATGTGCTGGCTTGGCTCTTTGCAATGGGAAGCGGTTTCGAAATCGTGTATCATATTGTTCTCTGGTCGGCTGCTCTGGCGGTTCAGGGACTGCAGAACCCTGACATAATAGTCAATCCTTGGCCAAACAACCCGTATCCGATCAATGTGGTGTTCTCCAGCAAACTCGTGGTCCTGATATTCGCTGCGTCGTGCTTTACGATAAACTACATTGGAAGGATAGAAAGGGAGCACGACCTGCAAAAAGCAAAGAAAGACGACACGACAAACTGGTAAACGTCGGCCCAGAGAACCCAGCCAATTGAGTAAACCATCGCAAGACAACCGTCAAGAGCAAGAAGGAATAATCATGGGAGTTCGTGCGCGTAGCCACTGGAGTGCGATTTCTCTCAAAGCACCGCCTTTTCAACTCGGAGGTATCGAATTTCTTCTGATGAGCCTAGTTCCCGTTGTTGTCCTCTTCGCGATTGACCCGATGAGCTTTATCTCTGGTTGGAACGAGGGCAGGAGTGGTCTCCTGTTTGCTGCGTTCTTCATAGTCGTTGAGTGGTACGACGCGAGAAGAGAGATTCAGATCAGAAGAAACAGACGGGTAATGGTAACATGGACGCTCGCGGCAATCCTTCTCACTCTGTACTATTATGGGGTCCTCATTCTGAAACTGAATCACACGATTGCACAGGCAGGAATACGACTGGGACTTCCCGAAATGCCAAACATGTTCAGCTGGGTAGCAATGTGGGAACATGTGGTCTTCGCAACGTACATGGGGGTGTTGTTTGTCTCAGCCTATGGACGAGCGAATCTTCTCAAGATGATAACTCCTGTTGCATATCTTCTGGGCATGAGTCTCATGTTCCTCCTTGATGCTTCGTTTCCCTACGCCTCGCTAGGCCCTATGCAGGCGATTGTATTCGCCATAGTTCCCCTTGTGGTGGCGTTGTTAGGCTTCTCTGATATAAAGGCTATCTGGCAACCTCAATCATCAAGGCTGTTCATCTTTGTGAAGAGAGAAGGAGTGGAATGGTTCAAAGGCGCTGTTGATTTCTTTTGGCCTTGCGTAGGAGTCCACAGCATGATAATCTTCTTCATGATCATAGCAGTCATGATTTCGAAAATCGACGCCTCGCGAATCAGGAAGGCCCTCTATTCCGTGACTGGGGCTTTCGGAACCTTTTCCGTCAATGTCTCGCGTATCTACATCATCTGTTACCTCATAGCGACTGAAGGTGTTAGCAAAGCAAAAGCATTTCACGAATCTGCGGGCGAGATACTGTTCATGTCGTGGGCTGTATTGTATCTGCTGGCTGTGGTAAAGATTGAAGACATTATATACGTGAAGGCCAAAGCGAGGAAAACTGCAGCTAAAGAGATACTACCAGGAAACGCAGATCGCCTTTGAGGCAAGGACAATGACGCGAACCGCTTGGCGTGCAACGAGACTGATATCCCTGTGTTTGTCAGTCTTGCTGCTTGTCTTTCTGTTAGGCCCGGTGCGTCAAGCGTTGTCGCAACCTGTCAGCTCACCCGGTACAGTATTCTACCTTCACACGTCCTACTGGGGAACCTCATTCCCGAGAAGAATTATGAGTACTGACCCTCCATATGGAATTCAGAGATGGACCTACGCATCTGAGATCATTTCGTTCTCTCTCTATCCTTCACTTGGACGAACCGTCAAGATCGGCGGAACTGTATCCTTTCAACTCTGGCTTAGAGCCTCTACTCCGACCATTGGCATAGTAAATGCGACGCTGGTAGAGGCAACTGGCGAAGGAAAGACCATGCACGTGTGTGGCATTGAGGCACCTGTGTTGATAGAGTCTGCACTGAGGGAACAACCCCTCTCCTTCTCTGTGGGGCCGATCGTGCGCACGATCAGCGCAGAATCAACATTGGTGCTGCACGTAGTTGTGAAAGATGCCAAGGTCCCTGTTTTTCTCCATTGGGACGATAATCGGGCACCAAGCCGGATGACGATTCCATTCGTGGAAAGATACTATCACGTGATCAGCTTGACAGTGAGAGACTTCTCCAATAGGGAGATGAAAGATGCGAATGTCACAATCAGTCAAAGCAAATCAAAGGTTTGGACAGGAAGAACAAATGGCGGAGGCCTGGCCGAGGCAATACTTCCTTCCACAGAGGACACGTCCCAGTATGACATATTGGTGTACTGGAAGAATGTCATCGTGAACGATACGAGAAACATAAATCTGACTGCAGACACGCAGTTGATTCTGAAATGCCAAGTCTATGATCTCGCCGTCGTTGTACAGGATATCTTCGGTATGCCTCTGTCAGAAGCGAAGGTCGAGCTATCCACGGAGGGAAAGGTGATCGGATCCGACAAGACTCGACCAGATGGGATCCTTTCCTTCGACCAGACTCCCAGGGGCAACTATACCCTCACCTTCGCGTACGGGACCTTTGAGCAAATCCGAAAAGACATAGCAGTATCGGGATCGACAAGATATCTTGCGAGATTGCAGATACTCCCCTTGTGGTTCTACTACGGAGCCACTGCTCTAGTCGCGGTCGCACTAGGATCGGGAGTTCTGCTTTCAAGACGCCACCGAAAGCTTCAGCGAATCTCTTTTGATTTTCTGAATGACATGCTTGGCGGACAGCGCGCGCGCGCGCCGATGGCAGTGGCGGTCATGATAATAGGCACTCCAGGCTCGGGGAAGAGTGTTCTGATGCAGAAGATAATGCATGACCAGCTTGCCAGAGGCGGGAAATGCGTCTTTGTGACTAACAATGATTTCCCGAGAAAGATAGTGGAGGATATGAAACAACTCGGCCTGGATGTCTCCGGATTCGAAGGAGAGTCTCTCGCATTCATCGATTGTTATTCCGGGACAGCGGGGAGACCATCCACCGAGAGGTATGGCATTCAGGTGCTGACGGATCTGACAAACCTTGGCACGCAGATCTCAAGCGCCGCAAACGCCTTGGGAGAAGAAACAACATTCTTCTTGGACTCTCTAGCTCCGCTTTTCACTTCACTCAAACCTGATCCAATCTTGACCTTCATACACACCATCGGGGCCAGAATAAAGGGACAGGGAGGAAATCTATACTTCTCTGTGGGCACTGGTCTGGACAAGGATGTTCTGTCTAGGCTTGAAGGGTTGTCTGACTGTATTATTGAGCTGGAGACACTCGAGAAGAAAGGCACTCCTGCAAAGAGACTTCGGATAAAGAAGATACGGGGGAGGAGGCATCCTGAGAAGTGGATGGAGTTCTCGATCGGAGCGCCCCATGGGATTGTGTTCTATGGAGATCGTCAGCAGCTAAAGTGACCGATATTGAAGCCAATCTATTGAAAAACACGATCTCTCGGAAAGACCTCGATCCCTTCAGACGTGATCTGGTAGGGCCTCAGTTGTATGTCATGAGGGATTCCTCTCATCTTCTCTATCTGAATCGCTCTCACGATATTCCCTTCGTGAGGAATTGTGTGCAGCAAAATCACTCCTTGGGACAGGAATTCCTCGAGTTGAAATGATCTGTCGAGCATGGATGCCCGCAGTTCTGTCACAACTAGTGAAGAGCAACCGGTCTCTTCTAGGGCATCAAAAAGCATGAGCATTGCCTTTCTCCTGGTTGACGGCCTGTCGTATTTCACTGCGATTGACGTAACAGGATCAACCACAATTCTTTGGATCTTCTCTTCGTCCACAACCCCTTGCACTGTTCGAATCAATTCCGTCAGCGTCAACTCAGGCAGAACAGTTGCACCGCTTGTGAGCGCCATCTGTTCACCATATAGGCCCGCCTTGGTCTTGACACGACGAACCGGTGTAGCGTCTATGAAGAACAGCCTTCCTTCTCGCTCCAATCCATCAAGATCCCATCGAAAGCCTGAAAAGTTCTCCTTGATTTGCGCCGGCGCCTCGTCCATGGTGACATACAAGCCCCGTTCATCGTTCATGGCCCCTTGCCGGAGAAATTGCATAGCCAATGTCGTCTTGCCAGAACCAGGACTGCCAACGATGAGAATGCATCTCTGTTTCGGGATCCCTCCGCCCAAGAGCTCGTCCAGACCACTTATACCGGTCGAAACGCGGTCCATCTGACCACCAATTACTGGAAATAGATCAAGAAGACTATTAAAAATAGCATACCCAGACTTTGGGTAAGGATACCGCCTGCTCTGTTACCTATTGACCGACACTGCGGCATGAAGCGCAGTCTGATTAGTCTGGTTGTGCTCTCTACGATGCGGTACTCGGACACATCATCGCCGATTTGAAAACACTGGCAGCTTGCTTACCTTCAACGTATATGTTCTTCTTGAAGAATCGTCTTCACTCTAGGCACTGCCTTCTGTAGTTCACTGCTTTCACAGAATACGCAAATCAGACAAGAGAAAAAGACACATGGGTGCGTTTTTCGAAGCTAAGCCAGTTTCTCCACCTTGATCTCTATGGTTGACACGTTTCTAATGTCGTCGCCTTCGCCAACAACCTCAGTTCCTATAGATATGTTCTTGATGTTCAGCTTTCCTCCGAAAAACCTACGCGACACAACCTCGACAACATCCACGGCGCGGCTGATCGCTCGTCCTCTAGCTTTCACAGTCAGCTCCTTGGCGCCTGTCTGGAAATGCATCATGACTGCAGTTGCGTAGGCCATTAGAGGTTTCTTACCGACAAGGATAGTGTCGGGAGGAATCGGTTCCCGCGGTGCCGTTGGTCTAGCTGATTCTGAAGGCATCGTTTTTTCGCTCATTCACAGTTCACCTCCGTGTTCCAAAGCACGCCAATGCTTTGCAGAGTTTTCATTGTAATGTGAACCTCTCGTCTTAAGTCTTACCATAGGCCGCAGCTGAATGAAGCAAGCTGAACAGCGATATGTGATAGTATTGAGCGTGGCCAGAAGCTTCACAAAGAAGCTTGGTCGAAGCTATTTAAGCCTCGATGCTTTCTCGCGAGGCATTTCTCTGGACACTTTCAAGCCTACCATGTATGCCACGGAATCAGTACGTCATACGTCCGAACGAAATGTGAGAAACTAGATTTCAGCAAAATCTCATTTTTGACACGTTTCTTATACTAACTTTGAAAGGGTTCGCGAAGGGCATCGTTACTTCACAACTCGACTTGTGCTCAGCACAAGATTGAAACCGAAGAGTTGGAATTTCATGATCAAGAATTGGGATAGAACTGAAAAAGAGCCCTTCTTCACTCGGATCGAGGGCAGGATCCGTCCGTCCGACAAGTCGGTGAAGGAAAGAATCAACGCTGCCGTATTCAGACTCAAGGCCCAGCAAAACAAACTCGAGCTTGCTAATCTGAAGATGCAGCAAAGAGACAGGGAATTGTTCAAGAAGTGCATAGATGCTCAGCTCACGAAAGATACGGCAAGGGCATCGATGTATGCTGAGGAATGTGCTGAGATAAGAAAAATCGCGAAGGTGACTCTCCAGTGCCAGCTCGCCATTGAAAGGACCACATTCCGGCTTGAAGCGGTGCAGGAATTCGGAGACATAGCTGCGAGCATGTTGCCAGTAACCGGAGTGATCCGATCGCTCAGGACGCAGATCTCAGGAGTGATGCCTGAGGTCTCCTACGAACTTGGCCTGGTCAACGAAACCCTAAATGACATAGTTGTGGAAGCAGGAGAAGCCACCGGGACGATGTCAAAACCTGAAGCTACTAGCCAGGAAGCAACAAAGATCCTGGCAGAGGCAGGCGCAATAGCCGAACAGCGAATGAAAGAGAAATTCCCAGATCTCCCGAGCCCAACAGCTGTCATGACTGATCAGGAACGTTCACCTCAATCCTTCCTTTGATTGACATGACAGCTCAACGACGGGGGCCATTCAAATGAACCTGCGCATGGATGCCGTCAAGCATCTTCTTGGCCAGACGATATCAGATCAGTATGGCGCAACCATCGGCAAAGTCGTTGGGATCCAGACCGATGTGAAGAGCTGCGTGACATCGATTGAGATCGAGCTGGGGAACGGCCAATTCATCAATTGCCCTCCATCTCAAGTCGTAGTGGACGGAAAAGGGATCAAACTTCTTGATGATTGGAAGCTGGAGGCAGACAATCTGCGAACGGAATTCGACCTAGCGGTCAAGCGCATGAACGCCCTCTCCGAATTGCATAGGCAAGGCGAGATTCAACCCAGCATATACGAGGATTTCCGGCGAAACCACGACGAGAACTTGAAGGAACTGGAAACGAGAAAGGAAGATCTCACAAAGAGACTTGCTTCGGTCAGTGTCCAGCTTGATCAACAGATTAGGGAGCTTGAGATGTTTCTTGCAACGAACAAAATGCAGCTGGCCTCAGGTGAGATCGATCCACAAGCATACAAGGTTGCTGCAGATTCAATAGAACATGGGCTCCACCGTGCCTTTTCGGCAAAGCGCGAAATAGAGAAGATTTCCGTGGACATGACCTCGCTGAACAAATACCAGATCGACAGGCGCGATCAACGAAGCCCAACGAATAGCATTGTTCTGCAAGGACGAGTGCTGAGCACAAGCAAACACGCACTTCCTATGGAACTCGTAGGCACTTCAAACCTCTGAAGAGGTCGTGTGCCATCTCATCCCTTTTCGAGCGAATTTGGGGAAAGAAGAAGCCTCTCAGCGAGAGGATCGTGTTTGCACTCCACCGGCTAAACGTTCAATACCAGAAACTCCAGGAGACTGTTCTGAGGCTCCAGAAAAAAGACCGGGACATGTTCCAGAGGTGTATTGCAGCCCAGCTCTCCAAGGACTTCGCCCGAGCACAACTGTACGCGGCAGAGTGCTCTGAAATTAGAAAGATGGCGAAGATAGTTATTGGAAGTGAGATCGCCCTAGAAAGAGCAATCATCCGCTTACAGACTGTGGAACAGCTTGGCGAGATCCTAGTCCAACTAATGCCGGTCGTAAGTGTCATAGAAGAGACCAAGGACAAGATCGAAGGAGTCATTCCAGAAGTTGCAAGCGAACTGGGAATGGTTCACTCGATGCTGGATGACACCGTTAGGGAAACTGGCACGATCCAGCTGAGAGACAGTGACATTGTCCTTCAAGATGCGGAGGCACAAAAGATCTTTGAAGAATCAAGTGCGTACGCGGAACAGAAGATCAGAGAACAGTTTCCAGAGCTTCCTTCGACCGAGCAAAGCCGAGACACCGTTCTGGAATCAGAAGGAGCCGACACAGTTGTAGACCCGCCCAATCCGATGACTCCTCTTCGAGAACCAGTAGACAAAAAAGATGATCTTGCGCAAACCTTGACCGATTCAATTCAACATCTCTCTTCCCGCGTCTACGAGTACATAGTAGATCATGTGAAACACGACGGAAAATTGAACGTGAATGACTGCGCAAGATTCCTAGGCGTTGAAAGAGACGACGTGATGAGGGCCGTTGAGACACTTCGTGAGGAGAAGAGGATAGTAATTCGGTAACCTGCCAAGGAAAAAACCTACGGGTGAAGACTGTGGCATACGAGGATTTGGAAAAGATCGCTGCTCGAAACGTCACTGAAGCGATTACTCTAGATAAGCAAGGCTCGCGGGGCATGGCAATCGCCAAGTATCAGAGAGCCGTCGAAGTCATGTTGAAGTTGTGTGAGCTCTATCCTGGGACACCACAGAGCAGAGTCTGTGCGGAGAAGGTACAGCTCTACAGCGGAAGAATCCAAGATTTGCAACGCGGCAACGATCCTTCACCATTGGGCCAAGGAACACGAATCAATCAAGCACCCGAGAGGACACCTATTATCGAAAAACCCGATGTCAAGTGGGACGACATTGCGGACCTTGCCGACGCAAAGAGAGCGATAGAGGAATCAATCATCTATCCGTCCAGAAGACCTGACCTATTCCCACTCGGATGGCCTCGCGGAATCCTGTTCTACGGTCCGCCGGGATGTGGAAAGACGCTCCTTGCAGCCGCAATGGCAACCGAAATTGACGCCACATTCTATTGCATTGATTCACCTTCAATCGTTTCGAAGTGGCTTGGCGAGTCAGAAAGGAATGTAGCGAAACTCTTCCAGGAGGCGAGAAATGCCGCGAGAGAGGGAAAACCAGTTATCATGTTCATTGATGAGGTGGATTCCATAATGGGAATCAGAAGCCATGAGGTGGGCGGCGAGGTTAGGGCGAGAAACCAGTTCTTGAAAGAGATGGACGGCATTTCTGACAAGAAAAGGCAATCATCCGTGTATGTAATTGGAGCGACAAACAAACCGTGGGACCTGGACGAGGCCTTTATCAGGAGATTCCAGAAGAGAATCTATGTTCCCCCGCCAGACAGCAATGCTAGACTGGAAATGTTCCGAATATACTCAAGAAACATCAACATGGCTGAAGATATTGATTCTGCTAAGCTTGCAGAAAAGACTGAGGGATGCACAGGAAGTGACATCCGCGACATTTTCCAAGCGGTCCAAACAAAAGTCGTGAGAGAGTTTTTCGAGAACCAGGAAGACGCCGACCCTACTGCCAAACCGAGGGAGATACTGATGAGTGACTTCCTCGAAGTAGTCAAGGCTCATGGACGCACTGTATCTGAGCAGAATCTCACAAAGTTCCGAGACTGGACACAGAACTATCTTGCAGGGTAGGGTTTACACATGCCCGGTCTAGATGAATCAGATCTGCGAATACTCGCAGAACTCAGTGCGAATGCGAGAGCGTCCTTCGTCGATATTGGAAAGAAGCTCAATCTGCATCCAAACGTCGTAGCGTACCGTGTGAACAAACTGAGACAGGCCGGCATTATCAAGGGATACACATTGGACCTGGATTTTGAGAAACTCGGCCTGTCGGAACAGGTGTACATAGCAGGCAGCATCGATAATCATTTGGAACGAGACAAGGTGCTCAAGCAAATAGCTACGATTCCACAGGCCGTCAGAGTCACAAGCTTTCTCGGAACACCGGAAACCTTGGTCTATTTTATTGGAAAGAACAAGTCCGACGTGGAAATGATTCTGTCGAGAATGAAGGAACTGGACATGAAGATCGAGTATACAGCCTCTGTGATTAAGAACTATGAAAACGGTCAGATCTCGGAATTCCTGAAGATACTGGCTCGTGAGACTGAGGAGAGAAAGAATGGCATACCATGGAGATGAACGGGAGCATGGATCTGAATAGATATCTCTTCACCTCAACTAACAGGTCTGAGGTCTTGACTGCTCTTGAGATTGCTCTATCTACAACCGCGGCATTGATTCTGGGATCTAGCGGTTTTGTTGGTTGGTTCTCACTGATTATGTCTGCAGGCGGATTGCTCTTTGGAGTGTTCTTGGTCACAATGTTCGCGATTTCACTTCAGGTCTCTTCGAAGGAGAAGGAGGTCGCCATCATGAGAGCCTTGGGAGCCAAAGGCTCAACGATTTTGCGCGGGTTCCTGATACGGCTTGCACTTGTGACGATCTGCGGATGTCTTCTTGGAGTGTTAATCGGATACTCCCTAGCATCACTCAGTGCGGAGTGTTCCCTCCTCTCTGTTGAGGCTGTGGGACTTACAGCACTATTCTCCTTGATTTCTTGCTTCAGCGGGGGTTTGGTTGCTGCAAAGAGAGTATTGCATCTCAAAATCGGGGAGGTGCTCCGATAGATGTCTGATCAACCGGTGCTTAAGATCGAGAACCTGACCAAGACGTTCGAAATGGAATATGGAAAAGTCTTCCTTTTCGGCGGACTCTGTGCTGAGATAGAGAAAGGCGATTTTGCCGCAATAACAGGACCGACTGGAGTAGGAAAGACAACGCTGATCAACATAATAGCCGGACTTGAGCCTCCAAGTCAAGGAACCGTAACGGTGCTCGGGAAAGACATCGCGTCAATGGATGACGCTGCCACGACGCAGTTCAGAGGAAGGAATATTGGAATTGTCTTTCAGGAACCTCGACTATTGGCCGACGTGAATGTGTTTGAGAATGTCGAGCTCCCACTGGTAATCCAAGACGTCGAGGAATCTGAAAGAAGAGATAAGACAAAGGAAATACTGGATTTCTTCGGCCTGACCCGAAAGGCCTCGGTTTACCCCGCAGCACTGAGTGCTGGAGAGAGCAGAAAGGTGGCAATCGCCAGAGCCTTGGTAACAGAACCACACATCCTCCTAATGGATGAGCCTACGGGTGGCCTTGATGCATCAACGATCAACATACTCACTCCGCTTCTCAGAGGAATTCACTATTTGCACAAGGGAACGATACTCATGGCGACAAATAGCCTTAACCTGGCACGAATTGCGAGTCGAGAAGTGCCGATTACCCGTCCGAGAATTATGATGACTTGTCAATCATAGGATGTGTTCAGATGTTTGGAGAAAGAAAATCGTTGAGAGATAGAGTAAAGGAGGCAGTGTCTCCCAAACCTATCAGGCAAAGACTCACGGAGACGATGCACAAGCTTCAGCTGCAGCTACGTAGACTCGAAAGAGCATCTGCAGAGCTCGAAGCTAGGGATAGAACCCTGTATGACAAGTGTGTGTCTTCAGTAAAACAGAACGATATGTCGCGGGCAAAGATGTACGCCGAGGAATGTGCTCAGATTCGCAAGATAGCTAAAGTGTCCCTCAACAGTCAGTTTGCGTTGGAAAGAGTGGTGCTAAGGCTCGAAGATGTGAAGGACTTTGGTGATATTGCACACAACATGAGTCCGTTGAGAAGTGTTGTCGGAACAATCAGAACAGAACTTGCCAACGTCATGCCGGACGTATCACTTAAGTTAGCTGAGGTCGACGAATCGCTCTCCTCCATGGTCTTGGATATTGGAGGAGCTACAGGCGTTGCATCGACGATGGACCACCCCACTGACGAAGGGAGGAAAATTCTGGAAGAGGCTGCAGCACTTGCCGAACATCACGTCAAAGAAAGGTTCCCAGACCTTCCGACCGCATCCTCGGAGGGCACCGTCTTCAAACCTTTGTAGTAGCGAGCAAATTGGCAGGAGGTGGGAAGTATTTGTCATATGTCTCGGAAGAGGAATTGAAGAGCTTCCTAGGTAAAGATCTCAAGGATACGTACGGCAGAAAGATAGGCAAAATCATCGGTCTCGGCATTGACGATTTTGGCGAACTCAAGGCACTTCACGTTGAGCATGGGAGCGGAAATCTAGGTCAGTACCCTTGTGATCACATAATCATAAACAAAGACGAAGTCGTCCTGATCCCGGAATGGAAGGTCTCATCAGAGCTCATTCAGAAGGAGCTGGATCGCGTTGCTCGAAGAATTCAGGCGCTCGGCGATCTGCTGAAGGATCAACAGATACCTGCAAACATCTACGAGGAGCTTAGAAGGAAGCAGGCGGCGACACTCGCAGAGTTGAAGCGCAGAAAGGAGGATCTTGCCGAAGGGCTTAGACGCAGATCTGGACAAATTGACCGACAGGTCGATGAGCTGATACGATTTCTCGTAGGCGTCAAGATGGAGTACAAGGCAGGGATTGTCGACGATAAGGCACTGGCTGTCGCATGCGATGCCATAGAGCCAAACTTGAGACCACTGATAGAGGAGAAGAAGGACCTGTCGAGAGTCATGGAGAGGATCGAAAGACCATCAGAACAGACAACTGAGAAACCTGTGACACCAGTAGCCACCGCAGTCGCGAAGCCTGATGAACCTATCGCTCTTCAGCTAGAAGGATAGTCTCTGAACAGAAGAGACAGGCCAGCAAGCCATACGCATTCCGACCGGGAAACCGTAGCCGGGGCTATACAAAGTCCTCAAGTCGAGATTTCGACTTGGTTCGATCAAGAGTCTTCTGTTTCATATCCCCCAAATCAATTCTCCCATATGTGCCATCGTACCCCGGAGTTACAGATAGCATATTGCTGCGGACTTTAAGAACAAGATCTACAATCGCGAGATCAGTGGCATCTAACAAGTCTCCTCTCGGTGCATCAAGCATCACCTTGAATTCTGTCCCGAACTTTCCGATCAGTGCGTCGTATTTCTCCCAGACCGATTTCGCTGACGGCTCGGCCGACCCAGTTGCGGTCGCAATCACTTCATGCAAAGGCAGCAACCCCACAAAGCTCGTACACCCTGAGTTCGGTATGAACCCCTCCTGTCGGTCAGCGAGTTCTTCAACACGCAGATCGACTCCCTTTGTCATCCTTCGTCGGCATTTTGGACAGATATTCTTCAGTTTGATTGCATCCGGGGCAGGCACTGAGAACCCACATTTTCTGTGTCCAGTCCAGTGATATTTCCCGTATGCAGGGTTTACCTCGATTGTGAGTTCAATTCGCGCCGATGTTCTTGTGGATATGGCTGAGATCAGTTCCAGGTATGACAAACGATTGAGGTTGACGCAGGTGGCTTCCCTACCTATCCTCCACGGCCATGGGCTGTGCGCATCGCTGTTCGATATGATAGCAACGCGGTCAAGATTGCTGAACCGCCAGTTCATCGGAGGGTCTGACGATAAGCCTGTCTCAGCAGCCAAAATCTTGTTGGATTGGTCCTCGTAGCATTCCTCTATGGAATCAAATCCACCTATCGATCCGAACAGGCTATACCATGGAGTCCAGATGTGAGCTGGAAATATGAATGCCTGCTTCGAGGCTGATGTTACTTCTTCAACCAGCTCGGCCGCGGTCATAGTCAGTGTCGGCCTCCCGTCCACTTCAACGTCTCCGAACCTAGCAAGTCTGTCCCTGATCTGATCAGCAGTCTCGAAGTCCGGCACCATCATAACGTGATGAATCTTCCTAGACTTCTTGCCTGATTCGAAAACCGTGCAAACCTCGCCACTGATGACATAGCTAATCGGATGTCTCCCTCTCTTAGGCCTAAGAATCCCTGTGTTTCCAACATCTTCAAGTTCCTCTCTCAGCTCGTTACACCACCGAGGGTGTGTGAAGTCCCCCGTCCCGACAAGCTGTAACCCTTTCATTCGAGCATACTTGGAGATTTCGGGAATCACCATGTTCCCGCTGGTGGCTCGACTGTATCTGGAATGAACGTGGAGATCCACAGCGATTCGCATGTCAGACAATGCCTCCGACGACAGTACAAAACAGCTTCTTCTGTTCAATACTCCCTGGACAATGTACGCATAGGCCCTCTTTCCTGCTTATTGTCATTTCTGCACGCAACCGATCTGAGAAGAACCACCTCGGCGTACAGAAAACATTTTAAAGGTTTCCTGTGAGCTCAACCGGTCTTTCGGTGAGCTCAGTGAGACTGAAGCCTACCATCGCAGGATTGGTTCTTCTGATCGTCGGCATCCTCGGCATACAGTACGGCGCACAGAACTACCTCAAAGAGGTCTCCAAGCCAGTCACAGACACATTCCGGGTTGCGATGGAAGTAAGGGAACTGTCGTTCTGGTCCTACGGCCACAGATTCGAGACCTCAACATCAGTAGACGGTAATGGGACAATCTCAGGCGGATCATACGGGCAAGTAACCGACATCAATTTCTTTGTTATGGATGGGCCAAACTTCGAGAATTGGAAGCAGCGGCAGCCCGGCGTCCAATACCTTGCAAAAATGACTCAAGCACCATCGAGATTTGAATTCAGTTTTGCAACATCGAAGAACGGGACTTACTTCTTCGTCTTTGATAATTACTATTCGACTGCCAAGAGAGAAGTCTCCCTATCTGCTCGCTACCAGTACGTGAAAATCGTCAAGGAGGCACACACTGACTACACCTTCTCATACGTGGGGGCAGGCATCTCAGTCGTGGGGGCAATCGTCCTCATATACGGCCTTCTGAAGAAACCCGAGATACGTTGGGCGTGAGCAATAGCCCGAACCCACCGGATTGAGAAAGTCTGAAACTCTGCGAGAAGAGCAGAGGTCAAATGCGAACATTTTAAGGCAGAAGGAACAAAGCCTTGGCATGTCCACAAGCAGTGAACTGGATCAGGTTGAGTAGGTTGAAATGGACCTCAGAAAAGTCATAGACGAACTCGATGCCCGTAGAGACCTCAGAAGAATAACTGAGCGAGCCAGAACAGTATTTGACATAGCCAGGATCATGGAACAGTTCGATAGAGGCCCCGCCCTTCTATTTGAAGAAGTAGAAGGCTTTGAGAACGCAGTAGTATCAGGCATATGCTCTAACAGGAAACGGGTCTCAGAAACCGTACATATCTCTGAGACCGATATCTATGACAGACTTATGAAGTCTATTGCATTCCCTAGGCCTCCGAACGTCAGGGACGACGGCCCTGTAGCAGAGATCAGAACAGAGCCAAAACTCAGCGCGCTTCCAATCCTCAAACATTACGAGAATGACCCAGCGCCCTACATGACTTCAGCGATCGTATCGGCCACAGCCTATGACTCAACAGAAAACGTTTCCATACATAGAATGATGGTGCTTGACGACACGCATCTTGTGATACGAATAGTCCCTCGACATTTATACCGCTTCTGTGAACTTGCACGGCGTGACGGTGCGAAAACCCTGGATGTTGCCATTTCACTCGGGTTGCATCCCGCGCTCCTGGTTGCGGCTTCGTCACCAGCCCCATTCGGAGTCAGCGAGTATGATGTTGCAAACGCACTCCTAGACGGCAGACTATCCTTGATCCAATGCAGCAATGTGACAGCTCGGGCCCCTGCTGATGCGGAGATAGTTCTCGAAGGCAGAATACTTCTGGACAAGCAGGTGAACGAGGGGCCGTTCGTCGACCTTACTGGAACTTACGACATAGTGCGAAAGCAACCAGTAATAGAACTTGTAAGCATGATGCACAGGCGAGAATTCATCTTTCAAGGCCTTCTACCTGGAGGAGCCGAACACAAGTTGCTGATGGGGCTTCCGTATGAGGCTCGGATATGGAACACAATTAGGGCAACGATTCCAGGAGTGAGACGGGTCGCTCTGACTCCCGGGGGATGCGGGTGGCTTCACGCAGTCATATCAATGGATAAACAGAGTGAAGGAGATGGAAAGGCGGCCATTCTGGCCGCGCTGGGAGCACACCCTTCCCTGAAACACGTCGTTGTTGTTGATAGAGATATCGATGTGGACGATCCACTCGAGGTGGAATGGGCCATTGCGACTAGATTCCAAGCGGACAAAGGGCTAGTCCTGGTTGACAACATCAGATCATCATCACTTGACCCCTCGTCGGATCAAGAGACACAGATCGGAGCAAAAATGGGCCTGGATGCAACTATTCCACTCTCGAAGAATCGCGGGAAATTCGAGAAAGCAGTGATACCTGAGTAGGAACGATTCCATCTTGCATTTGACTAAAGCTGAAGAAAGAATACTTGACGGACAGGAAGGAAGGGCCCAACAACTTGCAATGAGACTTCTTGTGGCGATCGGAGACGCATATGACGCTTCTCGAATGGTCAAGATCAGGAGCGCCCAAATATCAGGCATCTCGTACAAGACAATCGGGGATCCGGGACTAGAATTCCTCAAGGAGATCAGCTCAGAAGGGGCTGTCGCCACAGTAAGAAGCATGCTTAATCCTGCGGGAATGGATCTTTCTCGATGGAGAGAACTTGGAATCTCGGAGCAATTTGCGGGAAAGCAACTTGAGATAATGCAGTGCTTTGAAAAGATGAAGATCGAGCCAACGTGCACATGCATCCCATATCATGAAAACAATGCGCCTCTAAAAAGAGAACATGTTGCCTGGGCAGAGTCATCAGCAGTAGTTTTCGCCAATTCAGTGTTAGAAGCACATACAAATAGAGAAGGCGGCCCCACGGCATTGGCCAGTTCAATCCTCGGGATATCCCCTCTCTACGGAATGCACCTTGAAGAGCATAGACTGCCCACACATCTGGTCAGAGTCAAGTGCAAGTTGAACATCGATCTAGGCTACAGTCTCCTCGGCTATTGGCTGGGAAAAAACCTTGAGTCATCAGTCCCAAGAATTGACGGTGTCCCAAGAAATCCGTCACATGACAAGCTGAAAGCTCTCTGTGCAAGTATGGCTGCCTCAGGTTCCATATCCATGTTTTCCGTCAAAAAAGAGGATAGGGAACCTAGGGCTGAGATCATCGATGTTCATCGAGAAGAACTCAATGAGATCGCAAACCTTCTGTCGTCAGAAGGCAGCTACGAACACGTTGCATTGGGATGTCCGCATCTGAGTCTCCACGAGATGAGAACAATCGCCGCCATGGTTTCAGGCAAGCAAATGAAGAAGAAGCTATGGTGCTTCACCTCTCGCCATATTCGCGATCAAGCGCGGCAGTACGGCTATGTCGCATCGATAGAGCGAGCTGGTGGGAACGTGATATGTGACACCTGCATCGTGGTTTCGCCGATGGTTGAATCAGGAGTAGACGGACTCGTCGCCAATTCGTGCAAGGCAGCACATTACCTCCGTTCTCTCAGCCGAGTGGAAACGCGACTCATGGGCCTTGAGGAGTGTGTCAAATACGCCCTCGCATAAGATAGTGATGAAAGGCAGGAAGATCGTATCTGGGCAAGGATCTGGAGAGGCGATCGTCAGTAAGCATCCCATCTCCTTCTTCGGTGGAGTGGATCCGAAGACTGGCATAGTGATAGACTATGATCATGAGCTTCGGGATCAGAGCATTAAGGGAAAGGTGTTCGTATTCCCGAGAGGAAAAGGTAGCACAGTTGGGTCGTATGTGATCTACGCATTGCGGAAATACGGTGCAGCACCGACGGCGATTTTGAACCTTGAGACGGAACCGATCATAATCGGAGGATGTGTCTTGGCGTCAATACCTCTAGTTGACAGGCTCGACAAGGACCCAACAGAGGTCATTCAGACAGGGGACTCAGTGACGGTAAATGGTGACACCGGCAGCGTTGTGGTGACAAAGCACTCCCGAAGAGCGGGATCCGTTAGATGAGACCGAACTTCTCCCTTCGGTGGGAGATGCAGGGCTTGGGGTCTGCGCCAAGCCAATTCTTGGTTAGTCTTAAATACTCATGAGAACGTTAACCGGATTCGGAGAAAGCATAGGGAGCCCAAGAACATAAGCATGGCAGAAGTTTGTGCAGTTTGCGGTCTGCCGAAGGACCTTTGTGTGTGTAGCACAATCAGCATGGAGCAGCAACGTGTCAAGGTGCGGCTGGAGACACGGAAGTGGGGCAAGAGTCTGACAGTTGTCGAAGGGGTTGATGCGCGCAGCGTCGACCTTGGACAGCTGGCGTCTAAATTGAAGGCTATCTGTGCTTGTGGGGGGACAGTGAAGGATAGTGTCGTCTTGCTTCAGGGAGATCACAGAGACAAGGTCAGAAAACTGCTTGTAGACTATGGTTTTCCGGCGTCTAGCATCGAGGTCCACTGATTGGGACTGCGTGTCCCAAGGAAGAGAAAGCCATGGGATGGCCTGTTAGAGACACTTCAGAGCATGAAGCGAAGCCGGCGTAGCCTGCAGATCTGCCCCCAGTGCGGAAGTACGAGTATTCAAGGATCTACTTTGCTTGATGGAATCATCTTTCCTGAGAAGCATCTTTGTGGAGAATGTGGATATTCAGGCTACCTTATTGTAGAGAAAGACGATCTGAGAGAGAAAAACAACTCACAGCGAACGTGATCCTTGAGCGATATCCACCGTTCGAGACGCCAGCACCTGTGTTGCGTCAATCAGCGGTACAGAGAGATCTGCAGGTTTGAGGACAAGGGGAACCTCCGTGCATCCGGCCACAATGGCTTCTGCACCGGCTCTGACAACTCTTCTCGAGATCTCGACGGCAGCGGAGTGCTTCGACAAGTCGCCTGCCTTCACTGAGTAGATTACACTCATCAGAGCCGATTGATCGTCATCCGTAGGAGATATGCAGTTAATCTGCAATCGACCAAGATTCCTTTGATACAGCCCCGATCGCACAGTGCCCGTTGCTGCAAGAATACCCACAATCCTCAAGGACGGATACGCTCCAGCAATTTCTTCAGCTGTTTCCTTGATCATGTCGACCACAGGAATCCCTACAGCTTTTCTTATGTCGTCGATCCAATAGTGCGCAGTGTTGCACGGCATCACGACGAAATCTGCACCCGCGGCCTCTAGGTTTCTCGCAGTTGCAACAAGCAATTCTACTGGAGAAACATCATTCTCAAGTATGGCCTTCTGACGATCAGGTATCGCAGGATTGTTATCAATTATGATGCGAAGATGGTCTTGGTCTTTCGATGCCTTTGTCGAACGGACTATTTTCGCAAAAAGGTCAATGGTAGCTTCTGGGCCCATTCCGCCGAGAATCCCAGGTATCCTACGCTGAGTCAACGTTGAGTCAAGCCGTGGTACAGGGTTTTCTACCGTTGTGGCCACATCGTGCTTCGAGTACGTCACACGTTCAATCGAAGCGCGTCCTTGAGACCCTTGTATCGATTTCGCACCGTGACCTCCGTGACATTTGCCACTTCTGCGATCTCTTTCTGAGTCTTCTTCTCTCCCTCAAGAACGCACGCGACATACAAGGCTGCGGCAGCAAGCCCCATTGGGTCTTTGCCCGCTACGATCCCTAATGACTTGGCCTCCTCAAGTATTCTGATTGCCCTCCTCTCTGTCTGAGTCGCCACGCCTACTTTGTTGGCAATCTTCGAAACACATCGGATAGGGTCTTCGACTGGCATCTTGATGTCCAACTCACGTAACAGCAGCCTATAGCACCTTGCAACATCTTTCTTTCGTATTCTTGACGCTGCTGAAACCTCTTTCAGAGTCCGAGGAGTCTCTGAAGATCTACATGCAGCGTACAACGAAGCAGCGGCGATCGCTGCTATTGACCTACCCCTAACAAGACCGCTATCCAGCGCTTTCCTGTAGACCACTGCTGCTCGTTCCTTGATAGACGCAGGAATGTGAAGTCTATCGGTGAGTCGATCGAGTTCAGCCATGGCCTGCGCTAGGTTTCTGTCAGCTGAAGAGTGGACACGTGTCCTGATTTGCCATTTCCGAAGCTTCAGCATTTGAAGTCGCGTGGAGAGTGGAAGCTGCCTGCCGTACGCATCACGGTTGACACGGTCTATGACCGTGGACAGCCCCTTGTCATGGATTGAATACGAGATAGGTATTCCTACCCTGCCGCGTTGATCTCTCTCTTCTTTCGTGAAGGCCCTCCACTCAGGCCCTCGATCCATTGCATGCTCACTCAGGACGAGACCGCATGCCTGGCATATCACTTCACCCTGATCATAATCTTCAACCAAGTGGTCACTTCCACATTCTGGGCAGTGGCCAACAAATCCACCGCGGCTTCTCTCAAGGCCGAGCTTGTTTCCCACATTGCCAACTTTGCTTCTTCGTGTACCCATTTTCTCAATCTCCTGATCGATGCGCATAGCTAGAGCCATCATATTCATTCGCTTCATCCCAGTATCAGCGGAGAACCGTGATACCGATTGAAGTCAGAATCGGCGTCTCTGGCCCGGAGCGTACAAAAAGCTCATTTATGTTGTATTTAAGCCTTTTGCTCACTCAGGCAGCCGGGGGTCATTAGACAGGCAGAAACTTGGTCCTGGGCTTGACAGGTTTGTCGATCAGCCGCTCTTGGTTACACTCAGACTGGACCGCGGTGAAGAGCATTCTCTCCAGTGAAGGATCACGAATTTCGGTTAGAAAGACTTAAAGCACATCCGGGCGTGTCTCCTACCTGGCCCGGAATGAAGCCCGGTCGAGGTTAGCTGAAGCAGTTAGCCGCCGACTCTAGCGGTCAAAGTGAATCGGCCACGATCAAGGATTGCGGGCTCTGGATCCGTCTCAGGAGGGGAAACCCGTCGACGGGAGTTCGAATCTCCCCCGGGCTACCATTGTAGTAATGGCATACTCTCTGCCGAATGCGATCATGGTCTCAGACGCTCATATCGGATTTTCAGGCCACTGACATTCCAGTTGAAAAACGGCACATTGCGTCTTAGCTTTCGGAACCGCTCAGCAAGCGCACGGGTGACCAAAGGGAGGGCAAGTGTCACATCAGCGTAGCATGTTGCTGTCCGGGCGTTTCTCCCGATCTTTCCCCAGCTCTGAGCCTCCTCAAAGGTGCAGCCACTCAGTCCTCCCCAGACTGGCATATCCATCGTTATCTGAGCTGCGTAACTATGGCTTTTGTCGTGTCGCGTCTGGTAGCTTGCTATGACGGCTGTCTGTTGAATGAAGTTCTTAGGTACTCCACCTCCCAAGTAGAGCACCCCAGTCATCTCCGCCTTCTCTGTTATCCTTGAGCTCTCCTCAACATCTTTCAAGCCATCTAGAATGATCCTGCGGCCCCGTCTTCTGTTGGCGAAGGCGATCGCGAACCCAAGGGCGCTGTCTCCCAACGCAGGACAGAAAATGGGAACGTGAGATCGATAAGCTTCTATAAGAATAGAGTCTTTCTCCTTCGCCTCCTCTTCGAGTACTCTCCCCAGGAGGTGAAGTATCTCTCTAGAGGAGTATGGCCTATTGTCCAGAAGCCGAGAGCAGAATTCCTTCTCAATCCAAATGTCCGTATGATAGAACTTCTTCTCGTCGGCGAAAACATCGTAGATCCGATCTATGCGTTGTTTCCTAAGCTGTACGTCGTTTGCAATGGAAGATCCTATGTAGTGCCTTTCCCCTCTCGCCTCAAAGCAGTCATGATAGAGGTTTGCCCCCGTGCTGACCAACACATCAATCATTCTCCTTCTTATGAGATAGGAGATGACCCTCCGCATCCCTGCAGGAACCAGCGCGCCTGCGAGGCCCAACCAAATGATACAGTTCTTCTTCTTCAGCATCCTTGTCCACACGTCGGCTACTTCTGCGAGTTTTCTACCCTGGAAAGCGGTCAGGCGCATTTGTTCAAGGAATTCTCCTATCGACTCCTTGCCCGACACCTCAAGCGGTTCTGTGGGAGACCGTAGGAGATGACTTCTATTCATTCGGGTTCGCTATATTGTACCAGATGATGAATAAAAAAGCGTATGTAGTTTCACGTGCATCAGCTCCAGTCGTGCCAGAGTCTCGTCACGAGTGTTTTTGTCTGAGCAGACATCGATCGGAGTTTGCAAAACGAACTAATGCCTCCATGGACAAATTCCTTCGTTGAAATCTTGGAAAGTTAAAACTTAAAAGCAGATGAGACAGATACCCCATTCAAATATCCAGCTGGACCAAGTGACCTGATCCGAGGAGGACAGAAAGAAAGTAATGCAGGAAACGCCTACTTTGCGCGGAGCTTTTCTTCCAAAGAGATTCTTCATAGCGGCAGGGTCCGCAACTAGTGCCGTATCACCGTTGAATGCCTTCGACGCAGCACTGACAAAAGCAGGCATCGGGCAGTGTAACCTCGTCAATGTTTCTTCCATTCTTCCGCCAGATGCTGAGGAAAGCAAGAACTCGATGATCACCCCGGGCACGATCACGTTTGCTGTGATGGCACGAATGGATGGAGATCCTGGCGAGACAATTGGCGCAGGAATCGGCTGGATAAGCGGATTGTCAGGCAGGAAGGAGAGATACGGATTGGTTGCAGAAGCTCATGGATACAAGGACAAAGAGGCAATCGAAAAGGAACTCAAGTCTAAACTGAACGAGATGGCAAAGATCCGAGATCTGACGATTGAGAAGATGGACACAAGGGCAGAATTCATAGAGGTCCCGAAAGGTAAGTACGGTACCGTGATCGTAGCCCTTGTGTATGCTCCGTGGACACAGGAAGAATCGAAGCGCCCCCTTCCGAGCAACTTCTGAATGAAGACGAGCACAGCAGAGGTAGCCGACACAAGAACATTTTGGGCTTCATGGCAAAACCTGTGCAATGGAGCAACGACTGGTGGCAAGACAAGCCAAATCCGATTCGAGCAAAATCCTAAGACTTGTGGGAGTAGGCGGAACGTTTGACATACTCCATTCTGGACACGTGACACTACTAAGAGCAGCGCTCCATTCTGCGCGGGAAGTGCAAATAGGGCTTGCGAGTGACGAGTTCGTAGAGCGCATGGGGAAGACTCACAACGTTAATCCTTATGACGCTAGAGCTCAGGAAATTCGACGATTCCTGAAGAGAGAGCACGCCCTCGACAGAACAGAGATAGTCCCTATTGAGGATGAATACGGCCCTGCAACTCAGAGCCCTGATCTTGAGGGGCTTGTCGTCAGCCGCGAAACTCTTCTAAACGGCGAGAAGATCAACAAGATCAGACAGCAAGCAGGGCTTCCGCCTCTCAAGCTACTCGTAGTTGAACTAGTTCTCGCCAAGGACGGAAACCCAATTTCGACCCGAAGGATCAGAGGGGGAGAGATTACTCCAACCGGCGAGATGGTCAAAGGCTTCGGGAAAGAGTGAGTTGTAGGTCTGGCGCTATCCAGAAAATTGGAGGCGTCCTCAATCCTCCAATAAATTGGATCGACAGATATTTCCTGCAGGCCAAGACTGAGAAAGCAGCTTGTCTTGCATCCCAAATCGCGTTAGGAAAAGCGCGCGAGAGCAGGTTGACTGCCCGAATTTCGCCAAACTCACGGCAGCTCAAGCTTGGTAGATGAAGATGATGAGCTGCCTTGCCTTCTCGCGGAAACTAATCCCTTGGCCACGAGATAGTTCTCCCAGTACTGCGCTAGGTCCCGAAGTCGGCTTGAGAATTGCCTGCTAACGTATGTGGGATCATTCCTGTATTTCTTCTCAAGTAACCCGCTCCGCACCATAGCCTTGTATGTGTCACTGAGCGTTTGGCTACTCACCTGTATCTTCTTCAGAACCCTATGCTGGATCTCTCGAAGAAACATGGGCCTCCTCTCATCCGAGAAGGCCTCGACAATTGCCTTTGCGACTCCTTGCTTCTTCACACTGTGCGGGAAGAGTATCTGACAGAACACGTCGAGATCCACTATCCTTTCCAAAGTTGCCTGTCGGTCAATTCGGGGAAAGACCCATACCCATCGCCTTTGCCTGACATCGTAGTACTCCTCCCTGGGGATCGTGCCGATTTTTCGACGAGGCATGGGTAACTGCTCTATTCTGATACGTTTCAAGTTTGCGTTCTCATTGACATTCTTGCTCCATACTCTGATACCTATCAGACTTCGACGTCCCCGGCGTCAAACAAGCCTGATTGCCGACTCAAGACAACATCGTGATGCCGAATTCTGATACCCTTCAGAATCACAGAAAAAGATGAACTTCATCGCCAAGAGCTAGAAGACCTGACCGTAGTTCTCCGACAAAACTCGAACAGAACCGTCCGCGAACAAACCCTCAACCTTTCGAATGTCGCACGTTCCGATCAGACGTTGCAGAGCGAACCTACATTGAACCAGCAGACTTCTTGTCCAAGCGAGAATTCGATCCCGCTTATGAAAACATGGGACGCCAACAGACGCGAAGAAACTCCCGGGTGAGCAAGAAGAGGCAGACACCTCGTCTCGTGAGAACCACATGGATGAGTAGACAAGGCAATCGCCTGCGAGTCGAATGCACGATGTACGACCGATTTCAGGTGCGAAGCCTCCTTTCCGGAGCCTACGTTGAGACTCGACTGTTCCAGATCGGAGAGTAGCATTTCAAGGATACACCCGATCTCAGAGGAGACAGCCCATGCTTTTCCCTCTCAACATCTAGTCTTCCTAGGGAAGAAGTGGTCGTCCAGACCATTCAGTTCCGCCTAGCGCAGGACAGAACAGTAGGTCGAAGAATTCCTTACAGTACGGACTCTACCATGAACGACACTGGACTCCGTTGAACCTGAGCGAAAATAGACTCTCGAAAAAGGGAACTGTGGATGATTTCTCCAATAAATCGGAGGACCGCCGCAGGCTCAGTTTCATGGAACTTATGCGGTGTACCTTGTGGTTGAGGGTTTCTGCGCGTCTTGGCCTGGAGCAGGGAGTGGAGGCAGTGGAGGAGGAACACCAAGTGTCTTGGAGATCAGTATCGCCTCGGCTATGGCCGCAGATGAGATTGCCTGGATCACAGGGATTGGGGGTTTCTGCTGCTTGTGTTCCTCTATCATCTGCGTTATTTCTTTCGGCTCTCCGGAAACGTGAGCTTTTCCCTTTATGCTGATCTGGGCCACCGTCGGGACGTAGTTCACGGCGAACACGAAAAGAGCCTCAATGCCCTCGTCAGACTTTCGATCAAAGCTCACCATGTTTATGTTGACCGCGATTTGAGCCTGAGATGGCAGAGGCTTATCGACGTCCCAGAGCCGTTCTCCAGAAATGTTCGTTACGAATACATTGATTGCCACCATGGGTTGTGCCTTCTTCCGGTTTGTACACCCTTCCTTTCCTTAAATAGACTCCTCCGATCGGGACAGGCATCAACGTGCATCGTCCATTGAACGGACCTGGCCTTGAAGCAGGGCAGCAATCGTCTCCTCAGCGAACCACGGTCAACCGCCGAATACCGCGCCCACCCTGGCCCCCACCAGCTTGTTTGTGACTGCCACGCCGACACCAACTATGGCAATCAATATTGCACCCATAGCAGCGCTCTGCCCGAAGATGCCTGTTTGAGCATATATCATTATTCCGACAGTCATTGGTTCCCAGCTCATTCCAGGTAGGCTGAGAAGCCACGAACAGGACAACTCCGTTATGGAGCTTATGAAGCCAAGCGTGCCTCCTGCGAGCAGTCCAAGAGCCATCAACGGCAAGGTTATTCTCAGAAAGGTTCTCGCTCTTGTTGCGCCGAGATTCATAGACGCCTCCTCTAGCGAAACATGGATCTGCTGCAATGTCGCGTAGGACGTGCGAAGAGTATAAGGCAGCTTTCTCGCACTGAGTGCGAGCGGTATCACAAGCCAGGTCGAAAGAAGGTCAAAACCCAGTATTGGAAGCGGATTTCGGTATGCGCGCAGATACCCGGTTGCCAGTACGATGCCTGGAAGGGCAAAAGGAAGCGTACCGATCCCATCCAACATATCTTTTCCAGGAAAGTTCTTTCTCACCAAAACATAGGCCAGCACGACGCCTATCGCCATACCCAGACCTGTAGCTAAACTCGAATACTTCAGGCTGTTATTCAAGAACATAGGAGCGTCAACAAGCACGTATCTGAAGTTCTCGAATGTATATGCCTCAGGAAGGGGTGTGAAGCTCCAGATCTTGCCGAAGGCACCGATGAACATTCCCG